>PJTT01000071.1_pt1 | contig 186099 bp, 172 predicted proteins | sample 1512261 | NCBI WGS metagenome assembly PJTT01 (sample SAMN08177685, study PRJNA422409) | Soil metagenome, whole genome shotgun sequencing project. | isolation source: Soil (2) enriched on wood chips | place: USA: Madison | collected 2015-01-15 | reverse complement strand
CTGCAAACCCGCCCTTCCCATGACGCCCCAAGCGGCCCCGCTCGATGCGATCCACAGCCGCTAACTCGGGCCGGTACCAAGAGCCCTCCCCATGGCTGGGATGGGGATGATTATGGGGCGGCTTGAGCAGGTGGGGATAAGTTGGGGTTATAAAGTTGTAGGGCGTTGAGTTCGCTCAACTCTTTTCCGATTACGCCGTGTGAGTAGCGTGCGTAAGGCTACCCCAACTCCGTAAAATCCCCGCGAAAGCGGGGACCCAGGTGTTTTATCGTCGAGCGCTGAGCGTTTCAGAAAAAGCCTGGGTCCCCGCTTTCGCGGGGATTTTACGGGGGAAAAAGGTCGGCGCTGCGGAAGCTGAAAACGCCCCCCCCTCCGGCCCTTCGGGCCACCTCCCCCAGAGGGGGAGGATTTTTGCTCCTCACCCAGTCACGAAGACCTTCTTCAGTTCGGTCTTCAGGATCTTGCCGTTGGCGTTGCGCGGCAGGGTCTCGGGCCAGAACACCACCCGCACCGGCACCTTGAAGGCGGCCAGGCGGTCGGCGACAAAGGCGCGGAGTTCGTCTTCAGTGGCTTCGGCGCCGGGTTTCAGGGTGACGACGGCGGCGGGTTCTTCGCCGAGGGTCTTGTGGTCGACGCCGACCAGGGCCGCGTCCATCACCGCCGGGTGGTCGTAGAGGACGTTCTCGACCTCGATGCAGTAGATGTTCTCGCCGCCCCGGATCAGCATGTCCTTGGCGCGGTCGATGATGTAGCAGAAGCCCTCTTCGTCGAGGCGGGCCAGGTCGCCGGTGCGCACCCAGCCGTCGACGAAGGTCTGGGCCGTGGCCTCGGGCTTGTTCCAGTAGCCCTTCACCACCTGCGGGCCCTTGCACCACAGCTCGCCCACCGAACCGATCGGCAGCTCCTGGTAGGGCGCCTCCAGGGTCATGATCTTCAGGTCGGTGACCGGCACGGCCGGACCGCAGCTTTCGGGACGGTTCTCGTAGTCCTCGCCCGAGTTGGAGGTGGCGGTGGCCGAGGTCTCGGTCATGCCCCAGCCGTTGCCCGGCGAGGACTTGGGCCAGATCTCCTTGATCTTGCGCACCAGCTCGGGCGCCGAAGGCGCGCCGCCATAGGCCACGGCCTCCAGCGACGACAGGTCGTAGTTGTCGCGGGACGGATGCTCGATGATCTGCCAGGCGATGGTCGGCACACCGCCCATCTGGGTCAGCTTCTCGTCCTGGATCAGCTGCATGGCCTTTTCGGGATCCCACTTGCGGATCATGGCGAGCTTGGCGCCGCCGAACAGGCCTGGGTTCATCACCGCGAAGCAGCCGGTGGCGTGGAAGAACGGCACCGAGATCAGCGCGCCCTTCTGCGGCAGGCTGGGATCGGGCTGGGGCGGGGCCTCGCCACGGCGCAGGAAGCTGCGCGCGGAAGCCGCGGCGGCGGCGAAGATGTTGCTGTTGACCGCGCGATGGGTGGCGAGAGCCCCCTTGGGCTTACCCGTGGTGCCGGAGGTGTAGAAGATCGTCGCGTCGTCCTCGGGACCCAGCTCGACGGTCGAAAGCGGCTTTTCCTCCAGCTTGATCCAGTCGTTGGGGCCGCCGATCACGCTTTCCAGGCGCGTGACGTAGGGATGGGCGATCTCTTCCCTGGCGCGCGAGACGTAGACGCGCTGGAGGTCGGGGCAGTTGTCGAAATGCTCGGCCAGGCGCTCGAAGCGCTCGACGTCCATCACCGCGACCGAGGCGCCGGAATCGACGAGGCCGTATTCTAGCTCCGGCCCGGTCCACCAGGCGTTCAGCGGGGTGAGGATCGCGCCGATCGACAGGCCCGCATAGAAGGCCACCGGCCATTCGGGCAGGTTGCGCATGACCAGGGCCACCCGGTCGCCCTTCTTGACGCCCTTGGCCTCCAGCTCGGCGGCGAAGACGGTGACGGCTCGGTAGAAGGCCTCGAAGCTGACCCGCTCGTCCTCGTGGACGAGATAGATCTTGTCGCCGTGGGTGCGGCCGACCTGCAGGGTGTGGCGCAGGGTGGGCGGAAGGTTCTTCCAGGTCCGCGTCGGCACGCCGCGGATCACCACCTCCTCCATTTCGCCGGGCGTTCCCGGGGCGGTGATCAGGGCGTAGGCCTGTTTCACCGACATGGCGGGCCAAGGGGGCAAGGCGTGAGCGGCCTGGGTCATTCGTTACTCTCCCGGTGTAGCTCGCGCTCGTTGGAAGCGGCGCGTTTCCGTCGAGTAAGCACGGCGGGACGACCGATGTAAACGGTCGTTTGGATAGATAAGGGAACAATGTTTAGTTGGCCGCCCCGTCCTTCTCCCCTTGTGGGAGAAGGTGGCGGCGAAGCCGACGGATGAGGGGTCGCGCGGGCGGTTCTGAGAGACCCCTCACCCGACCCTGCTCCGCGGGGCCACCCTCTCCCGCAAGGGGAGAGGGATCGCAGTCAGGCCATCGCCGCCAGACGCTGCAAAGCCGCTTCCAGCTTGGCCTTCGCCGCTTCAGCCTCGGCGAGGCGTTCGCGGTTTTCGTCGACGACCTCGGGCTTGGCGCGGGCCAGGAAGTCGGGGTTGCCGAGCTTCTTGCCGGTCTTCTCGATCTCCGACACGTGGCCGGCGATTTCCTTGGTCAGGCGGGTCTTCTCGGCGGCGACGTCGATGAATTCGGCGACGCCGAGGGCACCGGTCGCTTCACCCATCACCACAGGCGCGGTGCCGGCGGGCGCGGCGTCGGCCAGGGAGATCTCGCCCAGGCGGGCCAGGCTGAGCAGCAGGTCGCGGTGGCGCGACAGGCGACCTTGGGTGCCCTCGCCCGCCCCGACCACGGCCAGGGCCGGCTTGGCCGACGGCGGCACGTTCATCTCGGCGCGCAGCGAGCGGATCTCGCCGACCGTATCGACCAGCCAGCCGATCTCGGCGGCCGCGTCGGCGTCGATCCAGCTTTCCGGCAGTTCGGGCCACTGGGTGGAGATCAGCATGGCCTGGCGGGCCGGACCGCCCTCCTCCGCCGTCTTGTCCCACAGCTCCTCGGTGATGAACGGCATCACCGGGTGCAGCAGGATCAGGATCTGGTCGAGCACCCAGGCCGTGGTGGCGCGGGTCTCGGCCTTGGCGGCCTCGTCCTCGCCGTTGAGGATCGGCTTGGCCAGTTCAAGGTACCAGTCGCAGAAGACGTTCCAGATGAAGCGGTAGAGGCTGCCGGCGGCCTCGTCGAAGGCCGGGGCTTCGAGGGCCTTGGTGACCTCGCCGAGCGTCTTGACGACCTCGCCGCGGATCCACTTGTTGATCGGCTGGGTCACGGTCGCGGGATCGAAGCCCTCGACGCGGACGCAGCCGTTCATCTGGGCGAAGCGCGTGGCGTTCCACAGCTTGGTGCCGAAGTTGCGGTAGCCTTCGATACGCTGCTTGGACAGCTTGATGTCGCGCGCCTGGCCCGACATGGCGGTCAGGGTGAAGCGCACGGCGTCGCAGCCCAGCTCGTCGATCAGGGCCAGCGGGTCGATGACGTTGCCCTTGGACTTGCTCATCTTGGCGCCCTTCTCGTCACGGACGAGGGCGTTGATGAACACCTGCTTGAACGGGGCTTCACCCATGAAGTGGATGCCCATCATCATCATCCGGGCGACCCAGAAGAAGATGATGTCGAAGCCGGTGACCAGGGTGCTGGTCGGGTAGAAGCGGGCGACGTCCGGGGTCTTTTCCGGCCAGCCGAGGGTCGAGAACGGCCACAGGGCCGAGCTGAACCAGGTGTCGAGCACGTCTTCGTCGCGGTTGAGGACCACATCGGCGCCGAACTGCTCGCGGGCGGCGGCGTAGGCGGCCTCTTCGGTCTCCTCGACGAAGATCGAGCCTTCCGGACCGAACCAGGCCGGGATGCGGTGGCCCCACCAGAGCTGGCGCGAGACGCACCAGGGCTCGATGTTGCGCAGCCATTCGAAGTAGGTCTTTTCCCAGTGCCTGGGCTCGAAGACGGTCTCGCCGGTCTCGACGGCCTTCAGGGCCGGCTGGGCCAGGGTGTAGGCGTCGACGTACCACTGGTCGGTCAGGTAGGGCTCGATGACCACGCCAGACCGGTCGCCGTGCGGGACCATGTGCTTGGTCTTCTCGATCTCCTTCAGCCAGCCCTCTTCCTCGGCGCGGGCGACGATGGCCTTGCGCGCGGCGAAGCGGTCCATGCCCTGGTACTCGGCCGGGACGGCGTCGTTGAGCTTGGCTTCGGGGGTCAGGATGTTGATGGCCGGCAGGCCGGCGCGCTTGCCGACGCCGAAGTCGTTGAAGTCGTGCGCCGGGGTGATCTTCACCGCGCCCGAACCCTTGGTCGGGTCGGCGTAGTCGTCGGCGACGATCGGGATGCGGCGGCCGACGATCGGCAGGACGACGTCCTTGCCGACCAGGTCCTTGTAGCGCTCGTCCGACGGGTGGACGGCGACGCCCGTGTCGCCCAGCATCGTTTCGGGACGGGTGGTGGCCACGACGATGTAGTCGCGTGTCTCATATTGGGTCGGCTTGCCCTCGTCGTCGAAGGCGACCGGGTGCTCGTAGGTCACGCCGTCGGCCAGCGGATAGGCGAAGTGCCAGTAGGCGCCGTCGACCTCCTTCTGCTCGACCTCGAGGTCGGAGATGGCGGTCTGAAACTGCGGATCCCAGTTGACCAGGCGCTTGTCGCGATAGAGCAGGCCCTGCTTGTAGAGCTGGACGAAGACCTTGCGGACGGCGGCCGACAGGCCCTCGTCCAGGGTGAAGCGCTCGCGCGACCAGTCGCAGCTGGCGCCCAGACGGCGCAGCTGGTTGGTGATCGCCCCGCCGCTCTCGGCCTTCCATTCCCAGACGCGCTCGACGAAGGCGTCGCGGCCCATGTCGCGGCGGCCGATGTTGCCGGCGGCGGCCAGCTGGCGCTCGACCACCATCTGGGTGGCGATGCCCGCGTGGTCGGTGCCCGGCAGCCACAGAGCGGCCTTGCCGCGCATGCGGTGGAAGCGGGTCAGCACGTCCTGCAGCGTATTGTTCAGCGCGTGGCCGATGTGCAGGCTGCCCGTGACGTTCGGCGGCGGGATCACGATGACGAACGGCTCGGCGTTCGGATCCTCGCTCGGCTTGAAGGCCCCGGAGGCCTCCCAGGCGGCGTACAGGCGGGGTTCGACGGACTTGGGATCGAAGGTCTTTTCAAGCATGGCGGAGGGGATATGCCACTTAGCGCCGCCCCGCGAAACCGGGCGACGGGATTATCGGGGATTTTGAACGGGAAAAGGCGGCCGCCGGAGCGACCGCCTTCTCAATTTCAATGCGTCGGCGGCCGCCCTAGGGACGGTGCGACGCAAGCATCATACGCCGCGGCCGCGCGAGATCCGGTGGACCTCTTCCTCGACCTTGTTCTCGACGATGCGCGGCAGGTTGGTGTCCAGCCACTCCTTGAGCAGCGGGCGCAGCAGCTCGCGGACAACGTCTTCCAGCGTGCGGCCGTTGGCCGGCATCAGCAGGGCCGAGCTCAGGCTGCCGAAGGCGCTGGCGGCGAGGCCGGCGGCGTGGTCGCCGACCAGGGTCTCGGCCACTTCGTCGCGGTTGAAGGCCGGCGCGGGCGGGGTGTAGGCCGGTTCCGGCGGCGGGGGCGGCGGCTCATAGGCCGGCTCCGGCTCGGGTTCCGGGGTGTAGACGTCGAGGTCGCCGAGCGTCTCGACCGGAGCCGGCGGCTCGATCGGATCGGTCAGGTCGAGGACGTCGTCCTCGATCAGCGGCTCGGGCTCGGGAACCGGCTCGGGCGCGGGCGGCGGCGCTTCGGCCGCCGGAGCGTCGTCTTCGGAGATGATCCGCCGGATCGAGGCGAGGATCTCCTCCATCGTCGGTTCTTGAGAGCTCTGGTCGGACATGATGGGCTGGGCCGTATTAAAGGGCTACGAATCCTTGGCGTCCTGCAAGACGCGCACCACCGATGGTGCAGACTTGCACGGCTTAAGCAAGGCCAAGGATGGGCGAGGCGATGATTCGTCCAGGATTGGACGGACTTACTTACCCGGAGCGGGCGTCGCCACGGCCGGCGAGGCGATCTTGTCGAGCGCCTGCACGGCCGGCTCCCACGGCACCCACCCGAAGGCGTGATTGACCTTGTCGTACGAGGTCTTGGGATCGTAGCGCGTCACGTCGGGGGCCAGCTTGGCGATGTCGAGCGCGCCCATGGCCTGCAACACGCCGGTGCTGGCGACGTATTCGTCGCGGCGGGCGGTCACGAGGGCCAGTTCGGCGGCGCGCAGCTCCTGCTGGGCGTTGAGCACGTCGAGCGTGGTGCGCAGGCCGACCTGCTGCTCCTGGCGGACGCCCTCGAAGGCGATCTTGGTCGCCCTCACCTGCTCCTCGTTGGACACGAGGTTGGCGCGGGCGGCCAGCAGGGTGCTCCAGGCCGACGAGACCTGCTGCACGACGGTGCGCTTGGCGCCCTCGACGGCGATGCGGGCGGCGTTCTCGCGCTCGCGGGCGGCGCGGACGGCCGAGGCGTTGAGGCCGCCGGTGAAGATCGGCACGCGGGCGGTGATCGAGCCGGCGACGGCGCGGTCGTAGTCGCCGAACTGCTTGCCGGCGCCGTTCACCTCGCTGGCGTCGTAGCCCAGGCTCGCGCCGGCCGAGACGGTGGGCAGGTAGGCGGCGCGGGCCGCGGCGACGTCGGCCGTGGCGGCCTGTTCGCTGTAGCGAGCGGCGACGACGGCCGGGTTGTTGGCTTCGGCGGCGTCGAAGGCCTGCTCGACGCTGGCCGGCAGCAGGGCCGCCAGCGAGGGTTCGGGCGCCAGGTCGGTCGGATTCTGGCCGACGACCTGGGCGTAGTTGGCGCGGGCGACAGCCAGGTTGGCCTGGGACGAGGACAGGCTGGCCTTGGCGGCGGCCAGGCGCGCCTGCGACTGGGCCACGTCGGTGCGGGTGATCTCGCCGACCTCGAAGCGGGCGTTCGACTCGTCGAGCTGGCGGGTCAGGACGTTGACGTTCTCCTGGGCGATCCGAAGGCTTTCCTCGGTGCGGCGGACGTCGACATAGGCGGTGATGACAGTGGCCAGCACCGACTGCTCAACGCTGCGCAGGTCTTCACGGCCGGCCAGGACGGTCGCCTCGGCCGCCGACAGATTGGCGCTGGCCTTGCCGCCCGTATAGAGCGGCTGCGACAGCGAGACGGTGGCGCCGCTGCCGCTGGTCTTCAGGCGGTCGAGGCCCGCCGAGGTGGTGTTGGCGTAGTCGGTGCGCGAAGCCGAGATGTCGGCGGTGGCGCTGACGGTCGGACGGAAGCCGGTCTTGGCCTGGACGACGGTCTCGTCCGTGGCCCGCTGCACCGCGCGCTGCTGCTGCAGGGTCGGATTGGTCTGGTACGCCAGGGAGACGGCGTCGGTCAGCGTCTCGGCGTTCGCGGCCGAGGCCATGAAACCCATGCAGCAGGCGGCGGCCAGCAACCCGGCCCGACGGCTCTTCGACATCCCGTTCTTCCCCAACACACCCGAAGCTCTCGCTTCAATACCAGCGCTGTAAGGCCGGCCGTCAACCGTCGCTAGTTAAGCTTTTTTCACGCAGGCGTTGTGCGCCCGCGTGAAATAGGCCCGGATCAGAACGCGAAGCCGGCCTCGACCGGGAAACCGGCCAGGAGCGACGGCGTCGAATCGAACACCGGACGACCGGCCACGCCGTCTTCGGCGCGGACATAGAGCGTGGCGCGGCCGACCGGCCCCTGGCGCTCGACGACGCCCAGACGGCCGTGCAGGGCGAGCGCCCCGGTCCACGAGGCCGGCGCCTTCGGCACGGCGCCTTCGGTGACGATGACATCGTATTCGCCGGCCGGAACGGCGGTCAGGTCGTCGCCGTCGAGACGGGTGACGGCCAGGCCCATGGTCTCGAGCACCACGGCGGCGTACGGCGCGGCGATGACCAGGGCCTTCTCGCCGGCGCGCGGCTTGATGATCTGCAGCAGCTTGCCGATGTCGCGCGGGCGCATCAGCGTGCGGCCCGGCGCGTATTCGACTTCGGCGTCGGCATAGGCCAGGTAGGCCTTGCCGGCGGGCACGAGGTTTTCGCGCGGAACCACACGCAGGGCGTCCTGCAGCGGCAGGTCGGTCACGTCGGCGGTGCGGATCTGGCTTTCCACCATGTTCAGGCGGGCGGCCGCGAAATCGGAGCTCATGGACTTCCTCGGAAAGCGGTTCGACAGGCTTATAGGTCCGCGTCTCGTCGGAAGGCAATCAGCCGCTTGCATTACGCATGCAGGGCGTTCGGCGTCGCGTCAGACCCCTTCGCCGAGCAGGCGGCGCAGCTGGTTGACGGCCGGACGCATCAGCGGACAGACCGTGGCGGCCGTCGCCAGGGGCGGGCCGAGCACGGCCGCGCGGGCGGCGTCGTTCTCGCAGAGTTGCACGGCGATGCGGGCGATCAGCGCCAGATCCGGTTCCAGCAAGGCGGTGCGCTGGTCGATCAGGCGGGTCAGGTAACGCGGGTCGGCGTCGTCGGGATAGCTTTCGATGGCTTCCTCGACGCTTTTGAGCAGCACCTCGATGCGGCTTTCCACGCCCACGGCGGTGGCGGCCTCACGCAATCTGGCTTCGATCTCACTCATGCCCAGCCGCGCCCCCGCGTACGCCTTCCCCTGAATTCGGCGGCCCGTATGGCGCAAAATCGTCGTTAACGCCTCCCCCAAAAGCATACTGTCCCCAAAATGGGGACATGGTGAATTTTGCTGGCGCGGCGACTCAGCACCACGGTTAATCGGGCCAAGGGCTTCAGGGGACGGTATGGGCACGGATGTTCGGCGCGCGGTTGTCCGCCTTTCGGCGGGTTATTTCCTGCGCTCGCTGGATGTCGCCAAGGGCCTGCACGGCAACGACCCGGTCCGGGCCATCGTCTTCACCACCATCTGGGTGGCCAACACCGCCCATATCCGACCCAACATGGGCTTCGACGCCAAGGAAAAGGTGGTCCAGGACGCCCTGCGCCGCCCGGTGACGGTGGTGCAGATCGCCGACTCGCTGGCCATGCCGGCCGAGACGGTGCGCCGCCACGTCAGCGGCCTGATCGCCGACGGCCTGTGCGTGCGCCACGGCCGCAAGGGCGTGACCATTCCGGCCGAGGTCTTCGCCCGCCCCGAGATGCTGGCCAGCCTGGACCAGCAACACCAGTACACCGAGACCTATTATCGCGAGCTGCAGAAGCTGGTTGAGGCGTAGCCGTTCGCGCGCTCGACGCCTGATTGCAGCGACATCGCAAGACCGCTAGCGTCGACCTTCCACCAAGGCGAAGCCTGCATGCGATCTCCCTTGATCCTCTGCCTGCTCGGCGGCCTCGCCGCATGCGCTCCCGCGTCGGCCGACGCGCCCGTGGCGGCGTGGGCGAAATGGGGCATGTCGGATGCGAAGGTCGTCGCCGGGTCCGCCGGACGCCTCTCGCCGGCTCGCCTGGAGGAACCCGGCCACCTCCAGGAGCAGCCGCCTCAGCTCATCTCGACTGGACGCCTCAGCAAGGACGGACGCGAGTTCGAGGCGACGTTCAGGTTCGACCGCCACAGCCGCGAGCTCTACGAGATCACGCTTCACCTGGACGGCCAGAAGGCCTGCGCCGACCTGCTGGGCGAAACGCTCACGCGGCAGGGCCAACTTGATCGCGTGCTCCCAGGCTCATCCGGCGGCAAGGCCGGCATGTACATCTGGAGCAAGCAGCGCCCGTTGATGCTGAACTACCGGCCGGCCTTTTCGGATTGCGCGCTGATCTACGCTGCACCCAGGAACGCCAAGGCTTCCTGAGGAGGAAGGGCGGACGGCGTCAGCCGCGCGAGGCCTCGAAGCGCATGGCGTCGGCGATCATCGTTTCCAGCGAGCGCGTCGGCCGCCAGCCGAGATCGGCGGCGATGCGGGAGATGTCGGCGACCAGGGCCGGCGGGTCGCCTTCGCGGCGGGGGCCGTAGCCGTAGGGGGCGGGCTTGCCGGCCCCGGCCTCGGCGGCCTTGATCAGCTGCAGCACCGAAGCCCCCTGCCCGGCCCCGACATTGTAGGTGTCGCCGCGACCGCCCTCGATCAGGCGGCCCAGGGCCAGGACGTGGGCGTCGGCCAGGTCGGTGACGTGGACGTAGTCGCGGACCGCGGTGCCGTCGGGCGTGGGATAGTCGTCGCCGAACACGGTCAGCGGCCCGGCGCGGCCCAGCATGGCGCGGCACAGCAGCGGCACAAGATGGGTCTCCGGCTCGTGGCGCTCGCCGATCTCGCCGTCGGGGTCGGCCCCGGCGGCGTTGAAATAGCGCAGGACCGTGACGTTGAGGCCGTAGGCCGGCTCCATCCAGCGCAGGGCGTCTTCCAGGGCCAGCTTGGTCGAGCCGTAGGGATTGATCGGCCGGGTCGGGTGGCTCTCGGGGATGGGCGAGACCTCGGGCGCGCCGTAGACCGAGGCCGTCGAGGAGACGACCAGGGGCGCGACGCCAGCGTCGGCCAGGGCCTTGGCGAAGATCACCCCGGCGGTGAGGTTATTGTCATAGTACTTGGCCGGATCGCGGTTGCTCTCGCCGATCAGGCTGTGGGCGGCGAAGTGGATCGCGCCCTTGATGTCGTAGCGGGCGACCAGCTCGGTCACCAAAGCCTCGTCGCGGATGTCGCCCTCGTGCAGCGGCCCCCACTTCACGGCGTCGGCGTGGCCCATGACCAGGTTGTCGAGCGTGACGGGGCTGTAGCCGGCGGCCGCCAGGGCCTTGCAGGCGTGAGACCCGATATAGCCGGCGCCGCCGGCCACGAGAATCGACCTGGACATCGATTGGGACATCGACTGGGAACTGGACACCGGCTCTCTTTCGCCGCCCGAGATCCTGGTGCCCGGGCGTTTCTGCATGTCGCCGAACCTTGCGCCGGCCGCAACCCCAAAGCCTTGGCCATGGAGCCCGCGGACGCGCCGCGTCCGGACGATCAGGCGAAGGCAGAAGGGGAAATCTTCCTGACGGCGAACCCTTCGAACGATCGAAGGGAGAGTGGCTCCGCGGGTAGGATTCGAACCTACGACCAGCCGGTTAACAGCCGGCTGCTCTACCACTGAGCTACCGCGGAACAGGTCGCTCTCAAGAGAGGGCGGTTGATAGCCGCCCCGGTGACTCGGCGCAAGCCGCACAATCGCCCTGCGGCGAGATGAACCGGTAAAGCTTGTGGAGGAATTTCCTGGGCGACGAGGTCTTCGAATGATCGAAGGAAGAGTGTTGGGCGTCACAAAAAGCTGGACTCACGCCCTTGCAATTTCAATGACTTATGCATGGCTCCGCCACAGTGGCTGGACTAAAACCGCCACAGAAGATTGGACTAGGGGCCGTTTGCGTCACAGAAAGCTGGACTACTGCAGGCGCAGCTCGTCCAGCGCCTCGACGACTTGCATCAGCACGGGCCTGAGCCCCAGGACGCTAGCGGCCGGAACGAGGTCTCGTCGCCCCGACAGTTGCAGGACCATGGCCAGCACGGCGTCGGAGTGACGGATCAGCGCCACCAGGTTCTCGCCGCTCGGGCCGTTCTTGCCCTCGAACCAGTTTCGCACCGTGCGCTCGTTGGTCTGGGTGATCCGGCCGACCTCCTTGCGGGCCGAGGGCGCCTGCCCCCATTCCTCAAGCACGGCCGTGGCGATCGCCTCAGCGAACAACCCCTCATGCTGGCCGCTTTCGGCGTGAAAAGATTTTCCTTTTTTGGACTGAAAATTTCGGTCCATCTTCTGAAAAGACATTCCGCAATCCTTCGCCTAACCTCGCCTTAGACGAGACTTCCTGGCTTGCGGCCAGATGCAATTGGCGCGTGCGATGATCACAGCGACTCCCAATGCAGATGTCGGAAATGGACGCAAAGTCGTCCGCGCGGCGCAATACGTGCGCATGTCGACCGAGCACCAACGCTACAGCACCCAAAACCAGGCCGACGTCATCGCCAGCTATGCGGAGAAGCGTGGCTTCGAAATCGTTCGCACCTATGCTGATGACGGCAAGAGCGGTGTCGTGCTCAGCGGGCGCGGTGCCCTGCAGCAGCTCTTCAACGACGTCGCGTCCGGCCAGGCCGACTTCTCCGTCATCCTGGTCTACGATGTCAGCCGCTGGGGTCGGTTTCAAAACACCGACGAGCCGGCCTATTACGAGTTCCTTTGCAGCCGGGCCGGCCTGACCGTCCACTACTGCGCCGAGCAGTTCGAGAACGACGGCAGCATCGGCGCCACCATCATCAAAAGCGTGAAGCGCGCGATGGCGGGCGAGTACAGCCGCGAGCTGTCGGTGAAAGTCTTTGCCGGACAATGCCGGCTGATCACCCTTGGCTTTCGGCAGGGCGGGCCGGCCGGATACGGGCTACGGCGCCAGCTGGTCGACGAGCACCGTGCCCCAAAGGCCGAGCTTGTCCGCGGCGAGCATAAGAGCCTTCAGACCGATCGCGTCATCCTGCGGCCCGGCCCCCCCTGAAGAGGTCGAGGTTGTGCGCCGCATCTACCGCATGTTCGTGCTGCAGCGGCGGACAGAACGTGAGATCGCCAATCTGCTGAACATCGAGGGCTTGGCGACGGATCTGGGTCGGCCATGGAGCCGAGGCGTCGTGCACCAGGTGCTGACCAACGAGAAGTACATCGGCAACAACGTCTATAACCGGGTGTCCTTCAAGCTGAAGGCCAAGCGCGTCACCAACACCCCGGACATGTGGGTCCGGGCCGAGGGCGCCTTCGAGGGCATCGTTGACCCGGAATTCTTCGAGGCCGCCCAGCGCATTGTTCAGGATCGGTGCCGACGGTTCACCGACCAGGAGATGCTCGACCGGCTTTCCGCCCTCCTCAGCGAGAAGGGTTGGCTCTCCGGGCTGGTGATCGACGAGCTGGACGACATGCCGTCCAGTTCCACCTTTCGGCAACGCTTCGGCAGCCTGGTGCGCGCCTACCAGATGGTGGGTTATTCGCCTGCTCGAGACTACCGGTACATCGAGAGCAACCGCGCTTTGCGGGCATTGCACCCCAATATCGTTTCGGAGGTGGTCGACGAGATTGGCGCCGCCGGCGCCGTGGTCGAGCGCGACCAGGCTACCGATCTGCTGCACATCAATCACGAGTTCACGGCCTCAATCGTCATCGCCCGCTGTCACCAGACCGCGGCCGGCGGCCTACGCTGGAAGATCCGGTTGGATCAGGGCCTGCGGCCCGACATCACCGTGGCAGTGCGCATGCGGGCCGACAACACCACCGTGCGCGACTACTATCTCCTCCCCTGGATCGACATGGGCGCCGTGCCCAGCGTCCGGCTGGCGCCCGACAATGGCGTCAGGCTGGACGCCTACCGCTTCGACACCCTCGACGCCTTCTTCGACCTGACCCGTCGCACCGCGTTGCGTGCCGCATGACTCAGGTCGCCCCCGAAATCAGAATGGTCCCGGTCGATGCAATCACCGTGCTGAACCCACGGGTCCGCAACAAGCGCATGTTCCAGGAACTGGTGACGAGCATCGCAAACCTGGGCCTGAAGAAGCCGATCACCGTCAGCCGGCGCCCTGGCAAGCCGCGGTACGACTTGGTCTGCGGCCAGGGCCGTCTTGAGGCTTTCATTGCTCTGGGCCAGCCCGAGATACCCGCGATCATCGTAGAGGCGAACGAGGACGACTGCTTCGTGATGAGCCTGGTGGAAAACCTGGCCAGGCGCCAGCACACACCGCTGGAACTGGTTCGAGGGATCGGATCGCTACGCGAGCGGGGCTACAGCTACGCGGAGATCGCTGCGAAGGTCGATTACAGCAGCGAGTACGTCTACGCGATTTGCTACCTGCTGGAGAACGGCGAGGAGAAGCTAATCAGCGCCGTCGAGCGCGGCGTGATCCCTCACACCATCGCCATCGAGATCGCCCAGGCCAAGGACGGCGAGGTCCAGCAGGCCCTGGCCAAGGCCTACGAGGAAAAGGCGATCCCCGGCAACCAGGTACTGGCGATCCGCCAGATCATCGAGCAGCGGAACGCCAGCGGTAAAGGCCTGCACCATACGCGCCCCGGCAGGGTCCGCACCGCGGTAACATCGGAGTCCCTGATCAGAGCCTACAAGCGCGAGACCGAGCGCCAGCAACAGCTCGTCAAGCGCGCTAGCCTCGCCAAAGGGCGCCTTCTCTTCGTTTCAAACGCGCTGAAGATGCTCCTCGCGGACGATCACTTCGTCGCGCTCATGCGCGCGGAGGGATTTCAGACGGTGCCCTCCGCCTTAGCCGCCCGCATTGGACAGGATCGGATCTAGCCATGACCGCAGAGGTGAGGATCGCATTCGAGCAGCAGGTTCGCGTACTGGCGCTAAACGACATCCTGCCGACCAAGATGCTTCCGCCGGCGATGAAGGAGCACGCCAAATACAAACGCATCGCCAACTCGGTGGCGCAGTTGGGCCTGGTTGAGCCGCTGATCGTGGCGCGCCAGCGAGGTAACGGCCCCTACCTCTTGCTGGACGGGCACGTGCGCTTTTGCGCCCTGCGCGACCAAGGGTCATCCGAGGCACGATGCCTGGTCGCCGATGACGACGAGGCTTTCACCTACAACAGGCGGGTCAACCGGCTGGCGACCATCCAAGAGCACTACATGATCGTCCGCGCCCTTGAGCGCGGCGTTTCCGAGGAGAAGCTGGCCCGAGCGCTCAACGTCGACGTCGGCGCCATCCGGGCACGTCGACATCTCCTGAATGGGATCAGCGCCGACGTCGCCGAGGTGCTGAAGGACAAGCCGGTCGGAATTCATGCCTTCCAAAAACTGCGGAAGATGAAGCCGATCCGCCAGCTTGAAGTCGCGGAACTGATGGTGTCAGCCAACAACTACAGCGCCAACTATGCCAAGGCCCTCCTGGCAACCACCAAGCCTGGCGACCTGCACCGGCCCGAGGAGTTGCGGAAAGCGACGGGGCTCACGATCGAGCAGATGGCGCGCTTGGAACGCGAAATGGCCTCGGTCAATCACGACTATAAAGAGCTGGAAGCGTCCTACGGCGACGACATGCTCCTGCTGGTGATAGCCGCCGGCTTCCTCGAACGCCTGCTGTCCAGGAGCGAGATAGAGCGCTTCCTTGAAAGCCGGCACGCCGAAATTCTCGAAAACTTCCGAGCGATCGTCGCGGCCTCGTCGCTCGACCAGCCACCCGCTCTCGCCGCTTGATTGGCGCCTTCAGGACATGTGCGATGGGGACCGGGACCCGATAAGCGCCGGGACCGCGGGAGAAGCCGTCGCGTGGGGCGGATCAAGCGCGGCGGCGGGAGCGACGGCGAACCCGTTCACAGCCCGCTAGGTTGACCGTTATCTGGTCAACTGGGGCCGGCGTGCACACCGGCCCTTAGCGGTGCACGTAGCGGAGGGAATAAGCCACTCCGCTCGGCACGGGGCCAATGGCCCCAAACTTGGCGCCCAATAGGGTGCCGTCAGTCGCTGATCTACATTTGGACGACCTTGGCGACAGCCTTGCCGAGGATACGCAACTCCTGAGGCAAAGCGGTCTCGTCGCTACGATCCGAATGATGGAGATTGTAGTTCGCGTTGCTCAGCGTGCTGATAAGGCCAAGGCGAACCACCCCGCCAAACGCATAAACGAAATTTTCCGCCGCTGCGGTCGGAAGCGCCACCCGCTCCAGGATCACGTAGCCCTTTTCGTTCGCGTCTTGTCGCCAGGCGCAAAATCGAGACGTGTCTCCGGCCTCATCGCGCCCCACAAGATAGGCGATAGAGAGGTTCTGCGCCCCCTGCTCGGTCCAGACCTCTTGCGCACCGTCGTAACCGTACTCGGACAGGGTTTCTCGCACTTCGCGCCCGGTCATAAGCCACTCGGCACTGCAACCCAAAATCCGCGCCAAGTCCCGCGCGAGTTCGCCACGCGGCCTAGTTCGGTCGCCTTCGTAGTCCGCGATGGACGTACGTGACAGCGATGCTCGTCCGTCACCAAGCTGCCCGTTCCGCGCCGTCATTTGCACGTTAGCGGCCAACTGCGCTTGGGTGAGCTGACTCTTGAGCCTCATCGCCAGCAAACGCTGACCGAAAGTCGCCGCATCACCAATAGTTCGCCGAGTTCCAACTCGCATCATCTTACGCCGCGGCCGAACCGTTTCAGCGTTAACCACAGAATTTACATTTTGATTTCGCATTACTTATTTCCAGTCAATACATCAGATTTCGCTCTGACAATTGGATTTGTAGATGTAGATTTTGAATATGAAAATACCCCTGACGCTTGGAGTCATCTTTCCAGGAAAAGATGACTCGTTTTAGCTACTTGATTTTTCTTATCCGGCTGAATTCCTGTGAATTCTTTTCGCAAGTTATTTTTCCGCAACAAGCGAAAGATGACTCGCGAACGAATCCAGTTCCCTTGAGATCCCCTGCGCGGGGCGTTAAATGCCTCACAACGGCTGATTACAGGGTGTGTTTCACCCGTCTCGATTTTTGACAATTATGATTATTTTCGACGCAAATGGCCCCACTCGCGCGCCCGACAACAATTCTGCCGATCAATCAGACTAAAGACCGTGATCACCCTGAGCCTGACGGCCGCCTAGCGAGACGAGCCGCCAAGTCGTTAGGACACGAGCCTCGGAAAGCTTCGCGGGGTCCGGATCCGCGAATTCAAACTGAAAATCGTTGAGCAGCCCAACTTCGTAGGAAGCGCGCAACTTAGCGACCAAGCTGTTGAAGCAAGCGCGGAGCGCGAAGATTAGCAATCGTTTGAAATTGCCACACTCATAGCCTGGCCCGCCCTGATCATCGCCGCCGTATAACCTCAAAGCGGCGACACCCTGGATATACAACAGCTCGTTTGACGGACGATCATGCCCTTTGGGGTTATCGTCGCCCCAAAACTCCAGAAAGTCCGCCTGATATAGCCGACCGGCACCATCCTGAGTTCGCGGCCGGTAAAGATGTCCCTGACCGGCCGCCCACGCACCGTCGAAAAATCCGTGCGGATACCAACGGACCGAAAGATTTCCACGCCGATTGATCTCGGCCTTAAGTTCAATGCGCGGGAGCACCCGTTCACCGCGACGCGCCCTAAGGCGACGAGCGCGCAGAGTTTCGAAATTGAGATTTTCCCAGTCGATCAGATTATCGAGCGGCATCCCACCAAGGTCATCTCGCCAATCAAGCAGGTCAAGCAGCGGCCCACGGTGCGCATCAATCAATCCCAAGCCATGGTGATCGCCTTTGGACAGGCCCAATTCCCCCAATTGCATAAGCAGGCGCGTCAGATAGTGACTAGCCGGAAGGTGGGCCGACCAGTCGACCACCTCAAACTGAGGCAAGGGCAGTCGGGAGGGAGTGGCTTTTCGAGGCTGCGTGCACCTATCCATGGAGTGACCTCTCGCTAACAAACCCAACTTGGCTTGACAGCGGCCGCGTCCTTCGCGTCTTCAACGACCCAATCTCTTCAGCCGATTTGGGCTGAAACAGCCAGCGAACAGTCTCCATTCGCCCGGTAATCCAAGCTATTGCCGCGACCCTATCAGCACCTTGCCAATCCAGCTTTTGCTGATCGCAGACCCGAACACTCTCTTCGTCATGCTCGATCGCGGCTAAGGGCCAACCCTCGGCAAGCCTTGGGGCCATGGCCTTCAGGATACGAAACCGTCGAGGGCTGCGTTTTGCTTGAGCCTCCAGTTCCAAGTGCACGCCCCGCTCGCTGAGACGGATGCAGGCCCGTGATCGTCGTCCTCCCGTGGTTAGGCTTGCAGCTTCTCCATTCGAGGCCACCAACCGCGTGACTGAGGACACCCGTGCAAGATGGATTGTGAGCGCCTCCCAAAACTGGGCAACAGGATCTGCCGCCGTCAGAAAGCCCAACTGTGCCACTGCCGCATCGGCTTGGTCGCGCTTGATGAAAGCGCATGCCGGCGTCGGCAGTAGGAGTTGCTCAACGCCTATTTTTTTGAGGCGAATGACAACCCATCGCGCCGAACTGCTGAGGACCGCCGCATAGGCCTTTGCAGCGACATACTCCGCCGCAAACGCCTTCAAGCTCGCTCGGGTGATGCGCGGACGCGTACCGTGACCAGCGTCGATGGCTTGCAGATAGCCGTGGCTAGCTAGAATCGGAATGGTCGCGAGATTGGCCTGGAGCGCCACCGCGGCGTCGGCATAGGTCAAGCTGTCGAGATTGGCATGCCGGCGCGCTTTCAGTCGCCAGCCATCCCTCCCGCGGGACACACGCCAGGCAGCAAACTCCCCTTGCGCAATTAGGGCTTGGATCTGACTTCGGCGAAAATGGTCCCCGCCTATTGATCCGCTTCCCTTGCGAATAAGTGGCGCGATAAGGCCCGCCTCCCCAAAGGCCACAAACTCCCTCCAAGACAACCCAGCCAACTGCGCAGCCTCAGCGCGCGGGACGAGGTCAGCCAAGGTCGCACCAATAAGAGCGGCATCTTCGGCCGTAAAAAAACGGCATTGACGCCGATCCACCGTGGCCGAGCGGAGCTTCAAAGCGACAGTGATCGCCCGAATGTGGTGGTTTTTCAAACCGAACTTACGCGCCAACTCCTCTTGGGTCAGCATGTCCCCATCATCAGCCGAGGCTCCACGCGCCCGCCTCCGATAGACTCCGTGAGCACGCGCAGCGTCCAGCATCCCATCATGAACAAGCGAGGCTAAGGGATTGTCGCGTAGCCGTTGGAGTGGTTGTCGAAAGTCCCGGTAGACCGTGTCGAAGGCAAACCGTGCTCGGGTCTTGGCCTGCCCCCTAAGAAAGGCCTGCACATACGTAGACAAGACCGCTTTAACACCAGCTTCGCCTAAGTTTAGAAAATGAAATCCCGTTGAAACCGCGCGCGCTCGGCGGCCTTGCTCCGAGCCGTGCAACTGCCTGGAGGCAATATCAAAACGGCCAATCACCGCCGCTGCCTCGACAACATCGTACATCGCCATCGGGTCTAACAGGGGCGTTGGACTGGGCGCCATTACGCCCATGCGCCCCAGAACATAGCGCTCCCAATCGCCATCGTCGGCCGCGACAGTGTATTCCGACATCGGAACACCGTTTGGCGCAACGCCAACCTGCGGATGCCACCAGGCCAATTTCGACGCGCCTTCCCCCGAGACCAGCAACTGCCCATGAAGGGGACAGGACCGCATAACGCGCAGATCGAACCAATTGCGATAATAGGGCTGCTCAGCCAGGCACCCGACACAAACTCGCGGATGAGCCGCCGACCAATCGCTAGGTCGAAATGGTTGCCCATTGAGCCAAAGCCATTCGTCTACCCGTGGCGTAAAATTGATTAGTTGCTCGACACCCGCGGTCGGCAGAGTCAGGCAGAAAGCTAGCATTTGTTGAGGGTCGAGGTTGCGGCCGTTTAGCAGCAGTGTTTCCGCGAAGCTGCGGGCGCTCAGCTGCCTGTTGACAGCCGCGGTACGCTGGAAAAACCCATAGGACGGCTCGAAGGGAAAGACCTCGGCCGGCCAGGCAGAAATAGGTAGGCGACCTGCGGTGCCTACGAGACTGGCGTTAGTCATCCTCGCGCGTCCGCTTGCTAAACATCGCCGTGGTCGCCATCGAACGCGGCGCGACGGGCCGATCGGGCTTAGGAGCCTGAGCCATGTCATGGATGAAGGGGTTGAAGTTCAGCCCTGGCGGCTTGCGACGCTCGTAGGCCTCAGCAAAATGCCTGCGCTCGACATGACTGGCGGCGTCGTTAAGCGCCAGGCAACCGGCCGAAAAGATGAAATCCATCAATCGTCCAATGTTGCCGCGAGTGACCCAAAACAACGGATACGCGACCGACATCTTGCGCAGACCTGACAGCTCAGAGAACGGCAGCTCTCTGTCGATCAAGAAGCAAAGCGCCTGAAAGAGCGCGCGCTCGTCGTCGCTGTCCCAGCAGTAAGGCGCCAGCCTGCGGTATTGGAGACCGCCGCGGCCCGTGAGCTGCGGATCGTCGTACATCAGCCGATAGGTTTGCTCCAGCCCGATCGCGACGACATTTAGGGTCTTCAGATTAAGGATCTTGCGGATAAGGCCGCGCGCATAATTTAGGAGGCGCTTATTGTCGTCGCGAAAGACCTCCTGTGCTTCATCAAGCACCAGAAGCTCGACGCGCCGATCCTGAAAAGTTTGAAGGATGGACGCCAACAGAGTCGGATTATTGGTGCGAAGGGAGTGCGTCAGGCCCAGGGCATCGGCGATGCTTTCCAACAACCCACGTGGGCCGCCATCGATCGGAACGTCGACATACAAGGTAGGCAAGATCAGGCCTGTCTCGCCGATCGAGGATGGAAAGCGATTGAGGTAACGCTTTGACGCGAAGGTCTTGCCGGTGCGGCTGTCACCAACCAGCAGAGCCAGGGAGCCAGTGTCGGGATCACCGCCTTCTACTGGGTAGTGAAATTGCGAGAGCGCGTTGGTCGCCTCGGTGAAACGATAATGCGTGACCACAATACTTTTGATTCTGCGCTGGCGCTCGCTCAACGTCAGTTCGCTGCTGGCGCGCTCCTCAAAGGTCATTGCCGCTGCTCCAACCTTTTCGCGCTAGCAGCGCGATAATGGCTTCGTCGTCGTCATCGTCCTGACCAGTCATCGGCGCGATCACCTCCCCAAGCGACGGAGTGACTTCGGGACGATCAGGCACGCTGGCGACCTCGTCGCGCACTTCGGGGGGCAACTCGGGGGGCGAACCAAAATCCAAAAATCCGGCCGGCGAAGGCTTGCTCGGGCTCAAGGTCTCGATGCTACTGCGCAGGCTGCGGCTGTAGTCGGTGTCTAGGAATCTAGCGACCCGACGCTCGATTTGCTTGCGGCTAGGGTGACGGAGCCTTTCCTCAGCAACCTTGGCCAATTCATCCATGGCCCGCATGAGCCCTTCAATTTCATGCCCACTGCCCACGCGTCGAGCATGCGCTATGGCTACTTGATGTTGATGCAAGCTGAGGCCGGTGGCGTAGCGGCGATGCGCCACCGTCGCGGGGATAGTCAGAGTGCGGCCTGTGTGGTGATCGACAAGATAAATTTGGCCAAGGTCAGAGGGGTCGCGAACCATCTTGTATTTTGTGGCGGCGTGGCCCGAGCCACGCATGCGATGCTTGGGATGTGAGCGCACCTCGACCAGAGCCGAGGACTCATAAGTAATGTGCTGCCAGGTGATCCCATTGCGCTGAATGGTGCGCTCGTCGTGGTCACCGGCCAATTGCAGAAATAGTTCCGGCGACGGCAAGAGAGGCGTCTCATGCTGAGCCGCTTTCTGCTTCCAGGTCTCTAGAGGCGTGCTCGTCCCCATGCCGCGGATCAAGCCCAGCGCCTTGCGCAGCCCTGCATGGTAGATGTCGCAAATCCAATAGTTGAGCAGCGCCTCGAATTCGTCGAGGGTCAGGCATGGCTCGCCCAGGTTCTCCCGCTCCTTGCGAGAGGCGATATTGGACAAGGTCGTGCCCGGCAGTGCATGGATGAACCCAACGCCCAGAGAGCGCATCATTCGCTCAATGGCACCCTTAAGCCAGGGTCGTCGGGGCTGCAGACGGATGATCTCGAAATTCAGCTCACGACCAGCTGCGCGGATATTATCGCCGATAAAGTGCAGCGCGTTATCGACATAGAGCTTCTCAATCCGCCCATAGCAGGGCCACGGATTGCGGATCATTGGGTACCGAGAGAGATCCTTGGGATAGGTGGCGTGCTGGAGACCCTTGATAAAGGCCGGATAGCCCGGCTGGTCGTATCCGATCCCGTATCCAACGATCATCCGGGTCGCGCGACACAGAAACACGATGAGGTCAGCACGCCCCAACACCATGCCGTCGGGGGTGATGAGCATGATGCCCAAAGTCGTATGATCGACCTCGACCTCCTGATAGGGTCGCTCGGGCAACTCGGTGGTCGAAAAGGTTCGATAGCGCTGAGTCGCGTATCGCTCGCCGTACCGAGACCAGTCGCGTTCGAGCTGGTTGACGGCGTCACAACGACGTTCGAAGGTGCGCAAAGCAGGCGGACGAAGGCGGTTTTCCCTGTCCAACAAGGCCCTATCGAGCTGGCTTTTGTCGATAATACGTCGGTGCTGAGCCTCGAACAGGCGCACTGCACGGACCACGGCCGCATAAGCGGCGATCTTGGTCGAGCCCTTCAACCAGCGACCAATTCCAATCTGAAGTGCCCGTTCGCGGAAATGCTCTAGCCGCGCCCCCCGCTGGCCCTTGGCATGGTCGCGTCGAGCAAATGCCGCCGCACCGTATACAGCGCGATAGAGTTCATGCTGCTTCACCCAGGCTAGGACTGTAGTGAAACCGGGCGGAGCCTCGCCTCGCGCGTGCGCTACCGCCGCGATGATCGGCGTCATAAAGGGTCGCGACATCCGAAAGTTGGGCGCCCGCAAACAGGCATCGACATAGTCAGCGGCGCGTCCAGCTCGCTCCTGAGCTGCAGCTCCCACTAACAACGGCGAGCGCGGCACAGCAGGAAAGCGCCGCAGACCCTTATCGTATTCGATCCGAAATTTTCCCGCTGCCTGAAGCCTTGCGATAGCGCTATCCGTCAAAACCTCAGTGTCTTTGGACAAGATATCGGCGAAGATCAGCTGCCCTCCGCTGCGCGCCCGAACGAGATGGCTGCGGCCGCGAATGACCACGATCGTATTGGGGGCCAAGGCAAATCGCGGCTCCGGCAGCACGCCATCCACGCCCACAACCTCAGCATGCTTCTCGGCGGTCGCACGATAAGCCGCGCCACTCACGGGCGGCCGCCCAGGACTAATGCCGCTCCGTTGATCGGCCGCGACATGTCAAACGACACCCGCCCCTTCAATGCCATGCGCATCAGCGCCGAGAAACTGCGATCACGAGTTAGACCGCGCTTAGCGGCGCGCAGACACGCCGTATCCACTGAGGGCTGATCGGCCACCTCGCCAAGAACCAATTCCATCACCAAAGTGGCGGGCTCGTCGTGAGGCGGTGCGCGATGTCGAAGCAAGACCTGACAATTGGAGAGCCGCGGCTGCAGACGAATGTCGGCTTCGGTCAGCAAGACAAATCGTGCGCCGTAATCCTCTTGGTATGCGCGCCGAATGTCCGGCTCCAATTGCGACCACTTAGGGCCGCGCGCGAAATAGCCAGCCTTCATTTCGACAATGATCATCTGGCCATGCCGGTCCTGCGCCACGACGTCGGGCGTGTAGCTGCGCTTCTGTGACCCGCCACGACCGTCGCTAGCCCAATAGGTCAGAGTGTGGGCCTGCACGGCGTAGCGTTGAATTTGCGGATCGGCCTCGATGAGGGTCAGGCCGTCCCGCTCCAACAAGCTTTCAAAGCGCACAAATCCCTCGGCCTTTTGGGAGGCAAAATAGCCATCCCACGAGCTAGTCAGACCGCGGCGCGTCCATCGACGCACGGGTCCCGCGCCGCCTTGCAGCCCAAAATGCGAGGGCAGTACAGACGAAGCTTTGAGCTCCACTTCACTCTGCCCCAACGCCGATTTCTTTCTAACGCTCATATCGCCCTCCCAACCTAGCGACACAGCTTCGATCATTGACGCCCACACCTAGTCAATAGTAATTTTGATATCTTTATTGAATGCCGAATATCAACTCATAGACCTCACTTGAATGTCGCCATTTCCCGGCATTGATATTTTTACTTGACTCGGATTATTTTTCAAACTCCATACGCCACCATTACACGAGGTGTATGGGCATGATCGGCGCTTTGCTGAAATACGCTAAAATAGGTCCAGAATATATTGCAGATATGTTCGGGGCGCCACTTCGCCAGGAAGATGACGATTTCCTGCAGGAAAGCGAGAGCCGGGCTTCGCTTCATAGTGCAATCGAGTGGGCGATCAGTGCAGTGCTGAAACGCCAAAGGATGCCAGCGCCGGATCAGAGATTGATCGAGCGCGCCGCGAAATCAGTATTGATTTACGGATTGGCGGAGCGAGATCATGCTCTGGAAATCATAGGACCGGCAGATTGTAATAATTACACGTGCAATAGCCCTTACAGGGAACTTAACAGCCTAAGAAGGCTGGCCGGTCTTCGGGGCGAAAGGCCTTTTCGATTTTTAGTTTGCACCGATGACGGGCCTCTCCGTCTTGCTCATAGCGCCCACGCAATCGACTACGCCGAGGCGGGGCGCGGTTCATTTCTCGACCTTCAGTTCCTGGGACAGGAGCTGGCTGACCGAGCAGGTCAGGCGCTGATTACCATCCACCTGATCACCTGCAGCACGGACGCGCTGCAGGTTCTCAAGCGCCAGCCATACGGCTGATCGCGCCGCCAAACTGGCGGCTCCACTTCTCAAAACGGAATGAAGGAGACCTATGTCTGTGATCTCGATTGGATACGCCGATGGTGGCGGAGCCCCTCTTCAACCGCCTCGCAGCCCGCCAGCACGGCAAAAGGTTGGAACCTTTACGGTCGACCTTGGCCCGACGCTTTCGCTGAAGTTGCGGGACGATTTGCCGAAGGGCTTGATGCTTGGACTGCTCACCCAAGCGCCTTTTCCTGAAGGCAACGGCTTTGAGGAATTGATCGCTGAGGGATATGCCCGCCAACCCCTCGGTTTCGAGCGCCAGCGGGTCCGCGACACTAGCAACACCGCCGTCACGTTCGGCCCGGTCACCCCTGACTGGCCGAATGCGACGCACGCGGCGATCTTTAACGAGGATGGCGCGCTGCTCTACTACGGCGCCATCCACCCGCTATCGATTGGCGGCGCCACTGCGCAGTGGGTCGAGTTCGGGGTTGGCGCGATTAGCGTCAAGCGCGCCAACCGGCCCTTCTGAGCGCCAAACTTCGAAACATGCGACTAGGGGTCCGAGCATGGGCGGCAGAAGCCAAACGAGTCTGCGTCGGCGCTTGGCCGAGGCGCAAAATTGGCGATGCGCCTACTGCTCGGGCCTTATGGTGCTGGAGGGTCCAGGTTGCAACATGGCCACCGCCGATCATCTGAACCTGCAAAGCCACGGCGGAAAACGCACATTCTCCAACACCGTGGGTGCCTGTAGCGCCTGCAACCTGGAACGTGGAGACGCGGCCTGCTTTCTGGGCTTCTATTTCGAGCGACGGCAAGGTCTAGCCAACGGCACATGGCCGCCCTGCCAGCGACGTCCTCAAAAGGCCTATTATCAGTCAGCTTCCGCGGCCAGGGCCCGTTGGGGGAAAGAGAGGCAGACGAAGACGACGATACCGGCTCCCCCCGCGGCCACCTAGCGCCCTTGATAGCTCGGATCAAAATTCCAAGGACGGAATGGCCGATGCCCCAAAAAACTGCTCAACGATTTGGATATGACTGCAGTAGAAAACTGCAGCGTCGAACTTCAGAGGCTGAGCCAATAACTGCACAACCCATCATCGTCACGACCTGCACGAACCGCAAGCGGCACGCGCCCGATCCTGGCCTCAGCGCCCGCGACCTGACGTCGGGTCCGTCCGAAGTGGTTGGGGCGGCATGGCGTGAACGGCTGTTAGCGGCCAAGCGGCCCTGGATGGCCGGTTCGCTCTATCTGGGCCGCGCCTTCAGTGAGGCGACGCGAGCCACGAAGTCCGCCAAGGGTCGCCTTTGTATCGTATCCGCCGGGTTGGGCTTGATCAGCGCCGAAAGCTTCGCGCCGAGCTATGACCTGACTGTCGCGCCCAACGCCCCGGACTCGATCCTGCGAAAGACCGGCGATCAGGCGCGCGCCTGGTGGACGCAGGTGGAAAGCGCCCTAGAGCCCGCGCCGACGCTCGAGGGCCAGGGCCTGATCCTGGCGGCTCTGTCGCGTCCGTACCTGGACATGGTGGCCGACGCCTGGTCGCGCTGGCCGGCCGAACGGCTTTCCCGGCTACGACTGTTTTCGAAAGAAGCGCCCGGCGGGGACCTGGCCAAGACCTTGGGCGCGGCCTGGATGCCGTATGACGACCGGCTTGATCGCTTCGATGGCGGCGCCTACGCCGGCACCCAAAGCGACTTCGCCCAACGCGCGCTCAGGCACTTCGTCGACAAGATCGGGGTGGCTCTCGACGACGCCGCTGACCATCGAACAGCGGTGTTGTCGGCGCTAGAAGGTCTCGCGGCGCGGGAAAAGCCCAGCCGAGAACGGCTCGACGACGCGCAGATCCGCGCCTTGATCCTGCGGGACTGGGCGCTGGTCCAAGGGCGATCGGGCGCGATGCTGCGCCACTTGCGCGACGAACTGGGCGTGGCCTGCGAACAGGGCCGGTTCAAGCTGCTGTTCCAGGCCGTGGCCGGCGAGCGTCTGGGAGCGCTGATTTGACCCGCGCGCCCATGCTCTCGGTACGCGCGCTGCGCACCCGTCAGGCGGCAAGCCTGGACGTCTTCGCTTTCTTCGTCCGTGGCGACGAGGTGATGAAGATCGCCGACATCTCGCGCCTGCATCGCGATGAGACCTTGCTGCGCGGCTTTCAGCGCAAGGAGATCAAGAGCCACGTCTCCGAGATCGCCGAGTTCCTGAAGAAGGGCGACGTCCTTTTCCCCAACGCGATCATCCTGGCTCTCTCCAAGGAGGTCGCCTTCAAGCTTTCGCGCGGTCCCGCGCCACAAGGCGGCACGGACGCGGTCCAGAGCGGCGTGCTGTCCATCCCGTTGCGCCCAGAGGGGCAGCGCGCGGCCTGGATTGTCGATGGCCAACAGCGGTCGCTGGCGCTCTCGAAGGCCAATCAATCAGATCTCCTGGTGCCGATCGTCGCCTTCGTCTCGTCCGACCTTGAGGTGCAGCGCGAGCAGTTCATTCTGGTCAACAAGGCCAAGCCCCTGCCCTCGCGTCTGATCGACGAATTGCTGCCCGAAGTCAGTGTCGATCTGCCTCGCGATCTTGCCCCGCGCCTCATTCCCAGCGTGCTGTGCAATGCCCTGAACCAAGATCCCGCTTCGCCCTTCCACAAGATGATCAAGCGCGAGTCCGAGGCCGGCGTGGTCGGCCCCGTCATCACCGACACGCCGCTGATGAACGCTTTGCAGTTCAACCTGCGTCCTGGCGGCGCCCTGGGGTCCTATCGCACCTCTGATGGCGCTGATCTGCCTAGCATGCTGCAGGCGCTGAACATCTACTGGGGCGCGGTCAAGGCCGCCTTCCCCGAGGCCTGGGGCCGCCCCGCCCAGGAAAGCCGCCTCACCCACTCGGTCGGCGTGCGCGTCATGGGCGCGTTGATGGATCCGGTCTGGACCCGCGCCGATGCGTCCCTCGATCCACGCGCGGACGTGGCCGCATCGCTCTCGCGCCTGGCGCCCCACTGCCGCTGGACCAGCGGGGTGTGGGAGGAACTGGGGTGGTCGTGGGACGATCCGCAAAGCACCAGCAAGCACATCAAAGGGCTCACGGACTATCTGCTGCGCCTCGATCGAGAACTCTCCAGGGCCAGCCGATGAAGTTCATTTTCGCCGACAGCCTCGACTTCGTCGACCCCGGCTACGATTTCGTCAACGATCGCAACACGCCCAATCGCAAGCCCTACTGGGACGACGCATATCCCCATGAGATCATGGGCTATGCGCCCTATGACGGCGTGCTGGTGTCGCGCGGTATCGTCGGCGACCACAGGATCAAGGGAAAGTACACCGAGAGCCAGGCCATGCGCTTTCGGCGGATCGGCGTGCGCGAGTTCATGCGGCTGGACAAGCCGCAGTTCGCCAACCTTGCGCTATTTGGCGACTGCGGGGCCTTTACCTATGTCGCCCACGACGTCCCGCCCTATACGCCCAGCGACACCGCCGAGTTCTATGACGATTGCGGGTTCACCCACGGCTGCTCGGTCGACCATATCATCTTCGACTACGACGAGACCCTGGTCGGCTTCGCCGGCGGTTCGCCCGAGGCCAAGCGCCGCTATGACATCACCCTGGAAAACGCCGACGCCTTCTGGCGCGAAACCCGTGGCATGAAGAACTTCATCCCTCTGGGCGTCGTCCAGGGCTGGTCGCCCAACAGCATGGCCGAGGCCGCCCGCTCGCTGGTGGCGATGGGCTACACCTACTTGGCCATCGGGGGGATGGTGCCGCTGAAGTCGGACCAGATCAAAACATGTCTGGCCGCCATTCGCGATGCGATCCCGGCCAGCACGCGCATCCATATCCTGGGCTTTGCCAAGGCCAACGAGATCGACTCGTTTGGCGCCTACAACATCACCAGCTTCGACACGACCTCGCCGCTGATCCGCGCCTTCAAGGACGCCAAGCAGAACTACTTTTTGCGCGAGGACGATGGCCAGGGCGCGCTGCGCTACTACACCGCCATCCGCGTCCCCCAGGCGATTGAGAACCCGCGCCTGACGCGGCTAATCAAGCAGGGAACCTTCAAGGCCGAAGATCTCTCCAAGCTCGAGATGGAGGCACTGGCGGCGCTGCGCGCCTTCGACAAGGGCGAGCGCGATGTCGAAAGCGTCCTGGAGCCAGTGCTCAAGTACAACGCCATCATCGCCACGGACCAATCTTACGAGGCCGTGCGTCACACCGCCGTCATGAAGCGGCTGGAATCGGCGTATCGGGAATCCCTGACCAAGCGCCCCTGGAAGGCCTGCGGCTGCCCCATCTGCAGCAAGGCCGGTATCGAGGTGATGCTGTTTCGGGCGAGCAATCGCAACAAACGGCGGGGCATCCATAACCTCGCCATCTACAAGACCCTGATCGACGATCTTACGAGCCTTGCGGGCGACGCAGAATGACCAAGCTTACCTTCACCGCCGTAAAGGCCAATCAAAGCCCCGAGCACGAGGTCCTGACCTTCGCGGCGAGCGCCAGCGACATCCTGAAGTTCGCTCAGATCGAGCGGGTGTCACGAGACTCGCAAGGCGACCTGTTCGGTTTCCAGCGCCCTCAGATCGCCGGCCACATCCGCGAGATCCAGGATTATCTGGCCAAGCCCGACTCGATCCTGCCCAACGCGGTGGTCGTGGCCTTCACCGACCGCGTCCAGGTCGAGGACCTGGGCACGGGCGTCGTCAAGATCACCATCGATATGACCGATGGCCCGCCCGGCCTGGTCGTTGACGGCCAACAGCGCCTGTCGGCTCTGACCGCCACCCAGCGCGAGGACTTCCAGGTGTTCGTCGCGGCGATGGTGTGCCGCGACGAGGCCGAACTGCGCCGCCAGTTCGTACTGATCAACAACACCCGGCCCCTGCCCAAGTCGCTGATCTATGAGCTGTTGCCGACGGTGAAGGGCCTACCCAACCGCATGGAGGTGCGCTCGGCCGCGGCCTCCCTCACCGCGCGCCTGAACTACTCCGACCTCTCTTCACTGAGAGGGATGATCCGCCAGCACACCAACCCCGCCGGCGTGATCATCGACACCGCGGTGCAGCGCGCCCTAATGGCCTCCCTGAGCGACGGCGTCATGCGCGACCTGATCCAAGAGGACAACGGCCAGCGTAAATGCATGATCTTGGCGAGCGAATTCTTCCGCGCCGTGGCTCATGAGTTCAAGGACGACTGGATCGCCCATAACCCCAAGACATCGCGCCTGGTGCACAGCGCAGGGATCCAGGCGATGGGCTATATCATGGAGCTCCTGGCCGCCGATGGCGCCCGCTCGTGGACAGAGTTCGCCGCCGGCCTCAAATGCTTGCAGTGCAAGACTGCCTGGTCGACGGGGTCCTGGGATTTCGGCGATGGCGATGTTCGCCGCTGGAACATGATTCAGAACGTCAACCGCGACATCCTGGCTCTGACGCACTACCTGACCTCGATCGTCCGGGCCGACATCAAGCGCCGCGCGAGGGCCGTGGCTGAGGTCGATCAAGGCGCGCTCCTGGAAACGACCGACTCATGATCCTCTTGAATGCGAGTCTCAACTCGCGCGCCCATTAGAGCCCACTGCGCCATGTACGAACTGACCAAAGAGTTTCGCTTCGACGCCGCCCACACGCTGGAGCGGGCGATCAATGCCGAGGGTAGCCGTCGCATCCACGGCCACTCCTATCGGGCCCAGGTCACGCTGCGCGGTCACCCCGATCCCGTGTCGGGCATGATCATCGACACGAGCCTGCTGGAGTTGAAGCTGGAGGAGGCGCGCGACGCACTGGACCACCGCTTCCTGGACGAGATCAACGATCTTGGCCCCGGCACGATGGAGAACCTTTGCGCCTATATCTGGCGCAAGCTCGAGGATCAGGTGACCAGCCTCCACAGCGTGGCCGTGTTGCGCGACAGCACGTCCGATCGCGTCACCTATTTCGGGCCAGACGCCTGATGTCCGGCGGGGCGCTCGTTGTCTTTTCCGGCGGCCAGGACTCGGCCACCTGCCTGGCCTGGGCGCTGCAACGCCACGAGCACGTGGAGACCATCGGGTTTGACTACGGCCAGCGCCACAGGGTCGAGCTTGATGTCCGCGAGGCCTTCCGCGCCGAGTTGAGCGCCAAGTTCCCGCAATGGTCAGATCGCCTGGGCCCCGACCACATGCTGGCCCTGCCCTCCCTGGCCGCGATCAGCGACACGGCGCTGACCAGCGATCGCGAGATCGCCTTCAGCAAGACGGGCCTGCCCAACACATTCGTCCCGGGCCGCAACCTTCTGTTCCTGACCTATGCGGCCGCCGTCGCCTATCGCCGGGGTCTCAAGCATCTGATCACCGGCGTCTGCGAGACCGATTTCTCGGGCTATCCCGACTGCCGAGACGACACGATGAAGTCGCTGCAGCTGACGTTAAACCTGGGCACCGAAAGCCGCTTCGTCATCGATACGCCGCTGATGTGGATCGATAAGGCCCAGACTTGGCAGTTGGCAAATGACCTTGGTGGCGAGACCCTCGTGGATCTCGTCATCGAGCACACCCACACCTGCTATCTGGGTGACCGCGAACACCGCCATCCCTGGGGCTATGGCTGCGGAACGTGTCCCGCCTGCGATCTGCGCGCGGCCGGCTACAAGGCCTGGCGCGAAGGCTAACACGCCGCGCCTAGCGCGTGAGCAGCAGCAGGCAGCGTTTGCAATTGCAACGGGAGGGTTGTTCGCCCAAGCTAGACCCTAGGGGTGTCTAGCGTGTCGATTCACACTGTCTCAAGCGACCAAAAGAGCCGCTCTGGCCGGGAGGAGGCTAAATACGCGCCTGGCATGTTCATCGAACTGCCGGCGCGGCAGGGGTTTGGCAAAATCGTCTCCGCCGGCGCCAGCTTTTGTGACGTCCGACTATTTCACAGTATCGATCATCAAGAGGTCGTCCAATTCCCTACGGAAGCCCTCGATCGGGCATTCCTGTCACCTCAGACGCGCGTCTATGTCCGCCTTGGCCATCAGTGGCGAGCCGGACGTATAAAAGGCTTCGATCCGGCTACGGCGCCCTGGATTACCTACTCAGTCCAATTCCCGAACAATCAGCATGCAGAGTATGACGAACTTGCTCTGGATGTCCGGGTCTTCGATCCGCATGCTGACCCGAGTGAGATCCTAGCCCACGGCGGCGCGGAGACCCAGTTTCTCCACGACCGCCGATGGCGGGCGATCGAGAGTGCGATCACTTTGCGCGCGGCCGCGCAAGGTCAGACCGCCTTGCTTTCAAGCAGCATTGAACTTGCGCCTCACCAGGTCACGGCATGCCGCCGCGTCCTCACCGACCCTGTTCAGCGCTATTTGCTCGCAGACGAAGTCGGCATGGGCAAAACCATTGAGGCTGGTGTCATCGCTCGCCAATGCTTGATCGACGACCCCAGTCGGCGAGTTTTGGTGTTCACGCCACGCGCACTCGTCGATCAATGGATCGAAGAGCTTCGCCAAAAGTGCGGGCTCGACGACTTTCCGGGACGTCTAGAAATCTTCGCCCATGAGCAGCTCGGGTCTCATCTCAATGCGCCGGATCTTCTCATCGTCGATGAAGCCCATCGCGTGCTCGATGACCCAAACAGCTTCGAAGAAATTCTGCGTCTGGCGCACGCCGCGCCAAGAGTTCTCTTATTGAGCGCTACGCCGGAAATCGGTGAAGCACGGTCCCTGCTTAACCTCCTGCACGTCATCGACCCGACGACCTATGGGCTGGATGACCTGCCTAAACTGCAAGCGCGGCTTGAACTTGGCCGCGTGCTGGGCCGCCTGATGATGGGCTTGGCGGACTCCGCACGCCCGCTCCTAGTGCGTCGCGCGTCCAGCGAACTCGCCCAGCACCTTTCGGATGATACGCGGGTCACTCAACTGGCGGCCGACATCGCCTACAGCGATGAGGGCGGTCTTCGGCTACACGCCGCCGAGCTGAGATTTCATTTGGCGGAAAACTATCGCGTCCATCATCGCCTCGTCCGCGCGCGCCGAAGTGACGCGCCGCTCTATTTTCGTCCCCGCGGTGCCTGCGTTGATGGTCAGCGGCCCTATCTGCGTGAAGAGGTCGATGAGGACGAACGCTGGGGCGACATCATCGTCGCCATCGAAGATTGGCGGTCGGATCTTGCCGGCGACGCTGAGCACGCCGGCGAGGAAGAACGCCTCCGGTTGGCCAAGCAACTCTTCGCGGGGGTCGAAGCCATTGGCTTTGATCTCGCGTCCGCCACGGTTCCAGGCGTTTCGCCGGCAATTTCCAACGCGTTGGCCGCGCCTCCCGGCGAGCGAGGCGATGACACGGTCGCCGCAGAGAGCCTGACAAGCCTGAAAGCCCGCCTCATCCAGCAGGGTGAACGCCGCCCGAAAATCGTGGCGTTCGCGTCCTTGGAGGACCGCGCCCTGCGATTTGCTCGTCGTCTCAATGACGAAGGCGCCTTGTCGCTCACTAAGTCGACGCCGTTGCACCGGATCCACCAGGTCTTGGCGCAATTCAGGGACGACCCGACAAAGTGGGTACTGGTCTGCGATCGACACGCCGAAGAAGGCTTAAACCTCAATTTCGCTGACGCCATTGTGCATCTCGACCTGCCCTTTTCGATCTCCCGGGTTGAGCAGAGAATTGGGAGGTTGGATCGATTTGGTCGGACGAAGTCGCAGTTGCGCCACCGCGTCTTGCTGCCCAGCGACGAAGACGCCAGTCCGTGGATGGCCTGGCAGGAGCTTCTGACGAACGGCTTTGGTGTGTTCGAGCGCTCCGTCAGCGACATTCAATTTGTGCTCGCCGATCTTGAAGCAGACATCGCCAAGAGCTTCCTCGAGCTTGGCGCAGAGGGGCTTCGAGCGATGATCCCCGTCGTTAAGGCGCGCATTGAGGAGGCGCGTAAAGCCATCGACGAGCAGTACGCACTTGATGCGGTTGCGCTTAGCGGCGACCAAGACCAACTGGCTGAAGCTATTGAGGACGCCGAAGCCAGTGAGAGCGATCTTGAAGCGGCGGCCGAGGGTTGGCTGGTTTCCGCGCTTCAACTCAAGCGCCGGCGCTTGCCCGATAATCCCGACACTCTCGAGTACGCGTGGACCGACGAAACCCTAATTCCCAAGTATCCTTGGCGTGGCGAATTCTCCGGATCGCTCCGGCACAAGACCTGGCGGCGGCGGATTGCGGTCAGCCGCGGCGCCGAACTTCTGCGCCCAGGCGCGCCGATCATTGATGCGATGGAGCGCTTTTCGCGGTGGGAGGATCGCGGAACGGCCTACGCGACGTGGCGTGTCGATCCTGAGATCGAGACCGCCGACATCGGTTGGGCCGGTTTTCATTTTTGCTTTGTCATCGAACCAAATCTTGCCAGCGTCGATAGAGTGTTCGCGGGCGCCGAACCAGGAGGTCTCTCGCGCCGGGCTCAGTCATTTCTCCCGCCCTGGACAGAGTGCTTCTATCTCGATGTGACAGGCGTCACGCCAAGCGAAAAGATCATCAAAATCCTGTCGCGTCCCTATGTGAGCGGCACGCGCGACACGGGGGGCGCCGACATCAACCTCGGCAGTCGTTCAGGCCTTATGGCAACGTTCATGGAACCGTCGGCCTTTGCAGATTTGTGCCGCCACATGCGGTTGCGCGCGGAATCGAGCGTTCGGAGTGGCGAGCCCTACGCCGTTCGGACGACCGAAGCGACCCGCAGAGCCAATCTCAATCAGGTCAGAACCGCAGCCCGCGACGGCGAGCAAGGAATGCAGACGGCAGAGAGGTTGCTCGAGGCTGTTCGGTCGCCGCGCGTGCGCCTCGATTCCATGGGCTTTATCATCCTCTCGGGAGCCCCGCCGAAGGCGCTCGCCCGATGATCCAAGATGGTGATGAGGCGTTCGCCGCGTTGAGCCAGACGCTCGCGGGAGCTCCTGCTGATAAATGGAGTAGCCCCGCCTTCCCAGCGTTCGAGCGCCTGCGCAGGGCGCTAGCGTCGGCGTCCGGACGCACGGCGGTGGATCTCGCCATCCTCATCCGCCAGGCATTGATGTTCGAAAAGGGCCGCCGTCAGGGTGAAGAGGTCACTCTGTTTCTGGCCGCCTGCTGGCCCTTGAGGGCATTCGCGGCCTGGGAAGAGATCGGCATTAGCGCCCTTGTCGTGAACGATGGTTTGCTTTTGGAGGCCATTGCTTGGCGCCCTGCTTGGCTGGACAGCCCGCCGGAAGATGGAGTGGACGCCTACGCCGCAGCAGAGCAAGGCCGCCGATCGGGGTTGGGATCAGCGATCGCGGGTGATCCCTTCCTGGCCAGCGTAAGCCGCCAGACCTATCAGACACTCGGCCAACGCGCGGTGGTTCGCGCCAGCCTCGCCACGCCGCCTGGCGGGTCCCTGGCCGTGGGGTTGGCAACTGGCGAGGGCAAAAGCTTGGTGTTTCAACTGGCCCAGCGCGTCGGCTTTGCAGGCCAACAGCCCGGACTGATCGTCGTCGTTGTGCCCACAGTGGCGCTTGCCATCGACCACGAAAACTCGGCCATCGAGCTTGGAATTGCCGCTCCGCTCGCCTACCGCGGCGGGCAACACGCCAACAACGCAGCCTTGATCTCCAAGATTGAGGAGGATCTGCAGGGCCTATGTATCGCCTCGCCCGAAGCGGTGTGTGGCCCACTGCTAGCGGCGCTCAAACGCTCCGCCGAGCGCGGTCGTTTAAGTGCGTTGGTGATAGACGAGGCTCACCTAGTGGATGGATGGGGAACAGGGTTTCGCACCGAGTTCCAAACCCTTGGGGGCGTTCGCCAAGACCTGATCAACCTATCGCCTCCGGGCAAGGCCCCAAGGACGCTCTTGCTCTCGGCAACCCTGACGCCGGCAACCACCGCCACGCTGCGCGCGCTGTTTTCCGGCCCAGGCCCATTCGAAGAAATCTCGGCGATCCGGTTGCGCGCCGAGCCGGATTATTGGTTTGGCGAGCAAGTCGATCAGACGCGGCGCGAGGATCAGGTGCTTGAGGCGCTCAGGCGCGTCCCTCGGCCCGCGGTTCTCTATGTGACGACGGTGAAGGACGCCAAGGTGTGGGCCTCCCGGCTGCGTGACGAAGGTTTTGGCAACTTCAGAGTGGTCCATGGCTCGACCCCGCCTGTCGAACGCGAGGCGACGCTGCGCGATTGGCGCAAGGGCGATGTCGACCTAGTTGTTGGGACGTCGGCCTTTGGCCTCGGGATCGACTACCGGCATGTCCGTAGCGTTCTGCATGCCTGTATCCCGGAGACCCTAGATCGGTTTTATCAAGAGGTCGGCCGAGGCGGCCGCGATGGTCGATCGTGTCTGTCGATCGTGGTTCCAGCGAACGGCGACCTGGCCATCGCCGAGCGGATCAGTCAGGCGCTAGTGATCAGTGTCGATCGCGCGCGCCAACGATGGGGCGCCATGTTTGACGCCAAATTCCCGGCCGGGGTTGATACCTTCGATTTGCCGCTCGATGTCGCACCAAGTTTTGAGCCTGAAGACATCGACATGCAAGGCGAGCGGAATAGCGACTGGAACGCGCGAGTGCTCACGCTTATGGCGCGCTCGGGTCTGATCCAGATGCTCGGCTCGATCCAAACCGCCAAGGGCGCCGCCGAGCGTGTGAAGATCATCAATCACGACCTGCATCAGGCTCGCGCCTGGAGCCTCGCAGTCGAGCCAACACGTGCGGCGATGATCGCTGAAGCCAACCGCAGCCTGTCGTTGATGCGCCGTTTTCTGAGCAGCCCCACCTGCCCAACCTTCCTACTGCGCGACCTCTATCAGGTAGGCCTATCCGCTCAGGTCTGCAGCCGGTGCGAAGCTTGCCGGCTATCTCCAGATGCGCGGCAAGTTGAACTTCCACCTTACGAGCCCAGTTCGCCCTGGCCATCGGTCGGTCTGGGTCCAGGAAGGCTAGACAGCCTTCTCGATCCATCAAAACGCTCACTGGTCATATTCTACGACCCGGCGATGCGCGCTAGCGCGCTCCAGCGCAGATTTGGCGAACTTTTGGAGTCGCTGATGCGCGAGGGCGTGCGCAACCTTGTACTCGTTGGCGACTACCCTAGCCTGCTGAGCGAAGCTCAAGCCGTTGGCAAGGCAGCGCCATTGTTCCTGGCGCAAGTCAGCCGACTGGCGCAGCGCCGCCTCCCTTCCGGTCCAGAACTCGTCGTCGTCGCGCCCGGCGCTGCGCTGTCGGCTGAAGATCTCGCCGCTCGCAAACCCGGTGAAGAACGCGTGATGCTGGTGCCCACATCAATTGCCGATCCCGCCCGGCCGGCCTCCCGACTGCAGAAAACCTATGGCGGTCGATCCCTGAGTTTTGAAACCGCCTATGCGAGGATCCAGGCATGAGTGTCATCAGCGCCATGGAGGCCATGCCGAATCGGGTGCGACTGCTTGTGGCGACGTTGCTGGAGCGCCCCAGTGGCGAAACCGCCGAACGCCTCGAAGCCTTCTGCACGCCCGGCGAACTTTGGCGAGAGGACGTCGCTAATCCAAAGGCGGTCTTCACCGAAACGTTGCGGGCAAGTCGTGCGCTGGGCCTGGTGATCGAGGATGGCGACCGGTTGAACGTCAAACCGGAAATACGATCGGCCAAAGCGCCGTTGGGATCCGTCATCCGTGGTGAACTTCATGCAGCGCTTCTGAACCCCTCCCCGACAGAAGAGGACCAGCAGATCGATTTTGCACGCGCGACAGCCTGGTTCTTGATGCAATCGCCGCGACGACCATTTGCCTTTACCACCGGCTATAAGGAGACGATCAAGCGTCAGCTCGGCGAGGAAGTCGGCCCCCTTGACCTCTCCAGCAGCGCTCGCTGGAACGCCTTCTTCTATTGGTGTCGCTATCTGGGTTATGGAGAAGCGCTCACTGGTCGCGCGCTCGCGCCAGACCCAACCCGCGCGCTAATGTGGCTGCTGCCTTCGGTTTTCGAAGACGGGCGGGACATCTCCGTCGCCCAGTTCCTTCAGAATCTTGCGCTCCTCACGCCAGTGTTTGAACAGGGCGCGGTACGCCGGCAACTAGAAGACAGAGCCCTCGTCGAAATCGTGCGCGAACCCCAACGCCTGTCGCTCTCCACAAGCTTCGCTTTGGCCAGACTTGAACAGCAGGGCGCGCTCAAGCTTGAGCCGTCCGCCGATGGCGCGGCGCTGATCTTGGATTTCGGCAAGGACGGCTCTCGTCGGGTCAGTCGCATAATCTGGAAAGGTGACCAGTGAAGCCGCACCTATGCTGGGAACCGGCAGACGTTCGCCAGGTGATAAATCCTGAAGCTGAAGCTGTGTCGCCGGCCATCTTCAACGCTGTGCACAGCGACTTTGAGCTGCAAGTTGCTCGTCCCGTGGGGCGGCGTTTTCAGGACCTCAGTCCCAATAACTTCCTGTCGATGACACAGGCAGATCTCCTTGAGGAGTTCATGCGCTCGGAGTTGCCCTACGCGCGCATGGCGATCTTCGGCGAAAGCGGCTCAGGCAAGTCACACTTGATCCATTGGATGAAGCAACAGCTTCCTTCCAATGACCAGCGCCTGGTTTTGGTGGTCCCAAAGGCCGGCACGAGCCTTCGCTCGATCATTGAGATGATCGTATCCGAACTGCCTCCGGAAAAGCAGGTCATTTTCAACGAAGTCCTGGCACAACAGGGCGACGTCACAGCTTCGCGCGACGCGCAGAAGACACGGCTGCTCAACGAATTGGCCTATGCGATCGGCAACGCTCAGATCGCCGACGACAGCTTGGACCGCGAACTGGAGCAGGAACTGATTACGGTCCTGCCCTATCTCTTTCAGGACGTCTATTTCCGCCAGCAGCACTTCTTCCAAGACAACAACATCATCTCGGATCTGATCGATCACGTGTTCGCCGCGCCAACGGCGTATCGTCCGGTGGCGGACCGACGCCGGTTTACTGAAGCCGATCTTCCTATGGAGGCCAAGGATTTTGGCCAGGCCGCCCGCCTGGCCCAGGATGCGTTATCATATCTCTACTCGATACCCGAGGCGCCAACGATCGCGCTGAGCATTGTAAACCGAAGCCTCGACATTGCCATCGCGCGGGCCCTAAGCTTCTCGGGCGATCGCTTGATCGGGCTTATGGAAGACTTAAGACGGCATCTGCGGCAGGACGGTCGCGAACTTGTCTTGTTGATCGAAGATTTCGCGCGTCTTCAAGGCCTGGATCGCGCCCTGCTCCAAGCCATGATCGAACAAGGCGTCAAGGACGACCTCTGCAAGCTGCGATGGGCAATCGCGGTGACGCGCGGCTTCTTCGAGCAGGTCGTCGAAACAGTCTATATGCGAATGAGCTTCCTGGTCGATATGGACCGGTCGGCAGGACGACGGCCAGGTCGAGCGATCGACGCGGCAGGCGTCGCCGCGTTTGCCGGTCCTTATCTGAATGCCGTGCGTGCTGGCGTCACCCGTCTCGAATTGGCGTACGCAAAGGGCGAGACCACGCCCAACCGTTGCATCGAATGCGGCCTGAAAGACGAGTGCCATCAGACGTTTGGCGCCACGAACGCGGGTTTTGGCCTCTACCCTTTTACCGAAAGAGCGCTTTGGAACATGATCCGGCGCGCGGACGAGCGTACGGAAGATGCGTTCAACCCCCGCTCACTGCAAACCGGTGTCTTGGCGCCGGTGATGGACGACCATGCATCGTCGTTGCGAGATGGCCAGTTTCCCCCGGCCGCCCTCCTCACAGAACTTGGTGAGGAGCGCAAACTTGGCGTGCGAGAACGTGGCGCACTCGCGATCAAGGCCGGCGCAGAGGCCCCCCGCTGGAACGCACTTCTTGAGCTTTGGGACGGGTCGGGCGCAATCGTGAACCTTTCTCCAGGTATCCTGGAGGCCTTCTCGATCAAGCCGTTGTCGGACACAGAGGTCCAGAGCACGGACGAGGAGACCCGCTCACCACTACCCCAGAACCAGCCAAAACCCGCTTCGCGCCCCAAGGAAGAAGAAGAGATCGAGCGGTGGGCGAACGGAGCCCCCATCGGTGAGCGTACAGCTGAGAAGCTTCGCGAACTGATCTACCCGGCCGTCAGCGATACGATCGATTGGGACGATATCGGCCTTGAGGCCACCTACTTTTCCAGCGCCTCCGGCAGCACCCCATTCCGACGTCGCTCGATCAGCTTTGCTCGCCAGGTCACCAACACGATGACCCTACCAGTGATGCTCCAGATCCCCGGAAGCGATACTTCGCGTGAACAGATGGACAAGACCGCGCGAGCGCTGATCGGTCTTTTGCGGTCAGAGGCCGCGGGCGATTGGGAATTCGAAAATGGCGGTGCCTTCTTGGCCGACTACCTCGATTGCTTGGCAGGTTGGCGTGCGATGGTGATCGACCAAATGCGCGTGCTTACACATGCGAGCGATACTTGGGACATCGCCGTGGCCAGCGCTGAACTCCTAGTCATAGCCGGCACCCTGACGGGTAAGATCAAGTTCGAGGCGGACCTCAAGAATGACGCCGGCGTTCTGCTGGCAGCTAGTTGGCCGTCTGAGATCGCAACGCAGGCGCCGCTCCAGAAGGTCTACAGCACCATTGCAGCCTACGCCCCAAACCTGCGACGGGTGTTGCGCGCACTGAATTCAGGAAGCAAGGGTGGTCAGGTTGGCACGCTGATTAGTCCGCTTGGGCAACTTGAGGCGCTCAAGCGCCTCCGCGCCAGCGGCTGGCGCCTGCAGCAATCACCGCCGACGAGCGGGTCGTATGACGAGTTCAAGCGCATTGCCGAACTCTACCGCCGCACCGCCGAAGCTCTTCCCGTGGCGGCCGAACATGAGCGCGCAGGCCGTCTGACCTGGATTGAGAAGGTGGAAGCCGCGTTTGGACCAGCCCCGAAGCGAAGCAAGATCGTCCAGGCCCTAAGCGAAGCGCGCGCCCAGTTTGCCGACGCGGGCCTAGCCGCCAGCGCCGCCGCCAATCTGGGGCAAGCGCTGGAGACATTCGGGTCTCGTCTATTCGATGACGCCTTTGCCGCCGCCATGACCCTGAAAGACGCCGGCGACGCCACCGCGGCGTTGCCAGCCTATGCACGGGCAAAACAGCCAGCGATCGAAGCGACGAACGACCTCATCGCGGCGACCGAGCGTTTTGTCACTCACGCGCAAACAGCGCTTGACGAAAAAGCCTCGCAGCAAACGGCGCAAGAGCAAGCCGTCGCGCGCGATATCGTCACGATTGAGCAGGCGCTGGACTCGATCGCCGCTCATCTTGCCCTGCTCGAGGATGATCATGCTGCTTGAGAAGGTCGAAACCCTAAAGGCGAACCTGGCCTCGTACAGACAGGCCAAAACGGCCGGAGGTCAGGCTGGTGCCTTCAAAGCGCGTGCGACCCAGTTCTCCGACCTAAACCTGAAGCTTCGCCAAGCCATCGGCGCCTGGCAGGCGTTGGAACATGGCAAGGTCCCAGTTGAGCGCCCCGATCCTCTGCCAGGGCCGCGCAAAGAAATTCTCGAACTGAGGGACAAGTTCGTCGCAGATCCAGCGAGCTTCGAAACCGCCAACACCCACTTCAAGCATGAGTTGGCGCCGGCGATCTCCAAGCGCACGAACCATATCGCCGATAGCGCCAAGCAGGCCTGGGAAACCTTCGTCGACGAACGCGTCGATCTTCCGCGCCGAGAAGTGCTGGACAGTCTCGCAACGCTCGCAAGCTACCGCCAGCATGTGGAGCGTATCCGCCGTCAGGCCGAGAAGGTGGCGGCGCTGCGCGCGACCGTTCCTTCGGCAGAAACGATCGATAGCGTCTTGGCAGCGCTCGATCAGGCGCGAAAGGAAAAGGACGAAGCCTTCGCGGCGATGTCGGGTGATGTCCTGCCGCCTGAGGTTCTGAAGTTTCTGCGGGCTGCCAGTCAACAGGGCGCGAGTTTGGCCGACTATACCGAGGTGGTGCGAATCTGGCTTGATGAACGCAATTTAGGCGCGGCATTCCGCATTGTTTCCAGTCGAGCGTGAGTATGGATGAAGCCGTCCTCGGGGCGATCGAGCAGCTCGAACTCCGATCGCTGCGTTGGGGGTTCACCGACGGCGCGCTGAGCGAGGACGAAGCGCTCGACCTGGCTGAAAGCCTGGTGGGCGACCCGAATGAAGCCGACGCCGCGATCGACAGATTGCTGAGAGGCCGGCTCTTGGTGGAGGTCTGGGCGCCAGGCGGAGAACGCCGAATTCGTTCGCGCTTTGCCGAAACGATCCGCCTGCTCAGCCGGCTTCGTCAGATATTTCCAGGAAAGGCCTGGTCGAGCGCGCCGCGACTGGTGTCGGACTTTCGCGTCGACACGCGCAAACGGCGCTATCCGCACCGTCACCTGGACCCTGCGGAGGTCTTCGAGCGAGCCTCGCAAGGCACCCAATCGGCAAGCGTCAGATCGTTGTGGCAGGCCCTGACCGCCAATCCAGAACTTCGGCTGTCCGACTTTCAGGAAGAAGCGTCCCGACGGATTTTCCAGAGCCCCGGCGAAACGGGCGTGATCGTCACCGCCGGTACTGGCTCGGGTAAGACGATGGCGTTTTACCTTCCCGCCCTGGCAAAGATCGGCGAGAAAATCCGGGCCGGGCAATATTGGACCAAGGCGATTGCGGTTTATCCGAGGGTTGAGCTGCTCAAGGATCAGTTCGCTGAAACCTATCGAATGGCGCGCAGGCTCGACCCAATCCTGCGAGCCGCGCAGAGGCCGCTCATTATCGGCGCCTATTTCGGCTCGACCCCCAACGCGGCCAGCGTAACGGATCTGGTTCAGCGTCAATGGGTGCGCAAAGGCCAGGACTTCATTTGCCCATGGTTGCCCTGCCCCGTGTGCGGCGGCGATCTGCTTTGGCGAGAAGCCGATATTACAGCGGGACGCGAGCGGCTGACTTGTGCCAACTTCAGATGCTCCGGACACATTGCGGAAGACGAGATCATCCTGACACGGCGGAGACTGCGCACGTCGCCGCCAGACGTGCTCTTCACCACGACTGAAATGCTCAATCAGCGCTTGTCTGATCGCGGATCGCGTCGATTGCTGGGCGTGGGTCAGCAACCGCATCAACGTCCGCTCTTCGCCCTGCTTGATGAGGTGCATACCTATGTAGGGACCTCAGGAGCGCAGGCGGCGCTCACGTTACGCCGTTGGCGTCACGCCTCCCAGGCGGGCGCCACTTTCGTCGGCCTGTCGGCGACTTTGCGCGAGGCTAGCCAATTCTTCTCCGACCTAACCGGGCTCGATCAGAGCCGTATTTTCGAAGCCTCTCCGCAAGCCTTCGTTGAAGAGAGCGCGGAGTACCACGTCGCTTTGCGGGCCGATCCCGCATCCCAGACATCGCTGCTATCGACAACCATCCAGACGGCCATGCTGCTTTCCCGCATGCTCGATCCGCTCGAGAACGGCAAATCAGCAGGACGTTTCGGCGGCCGCCTCTTTGCGTTCACCGACAATCTCGATGTCATCAATCGACTGTACGACAGCCTGCGTGACGCTGAAGCGCTGACAATCTTCGGCAAACCAAAGCCCGGCGGGGCCAAACCGCTCGCCGAGCTTCGCCGCCCGCTAGCCTCGGGCGCCGACGTAGCCAGTCGGGAGGCTGATGGTCAAAATTGGCGTGTCGCTGAAACGATCGGACGCAAACTTGATGAGCCGCTTCTGATCGGGCGCACTGCCGCGGAAGATGCCGGCGTGCTGTCGAACGCCGACGTCGTCGTCGCCACCGCGTCGCTGGAGGTCGGTTACAATGACGATCGGGTAGGTGCGGTGCTGCAGCACAAGGCGCCGCGGGACGCGGCCTCATTTCTGCAGCGGCGCGGTCGCGCCGGCCGCGCCCGAGGTATGCGACCGCTCAGCGTCACCGTCCTGGCTGATTATGGCCGAGATCGAGTTACGTTCGAGGCTTACGAGCACCTGTTCGATCCGCAGTTGCCGCCGCAACGCCTGCCTGTTCAGAACGACTACGTCCTGCGAATGCAAGCCACCTACGCACTCTTCGATTGGCTTTCTGAGCAAGCGCCGGCGTCTGACTGGAACTGGGCCTGGGACGTCCTTAGTCAGCCGCCCAGAAGCAATCAGCCGCAACAAGCGATGCGTGAGACGTCTAAACGCCTCCTCGTGCGTCTTTGCGAGGGCGATGTCGGTTTGATCGCCAGTCTCTCACAGCACCTTCGCCAAGCGCTTGGTGTTGATCAGGCGATCGTTGAGAACCTGCTGTGGCGGCCACCTCGCGCCCTATTGCTGGAGGCCATTCCAACCCTGACCCGGCGCACCGCGCGAGACTGGCGGTTGGCCCATCCGACCACCGCCGATGACAAGGACCTGCTGACCCCATACCATCCTCTTCCCGACTTCGCGGCCCGCACGCTCTTTAGCGATTTGGCGTTGCCTGAAGTGGAAATCGTAACGCCGCCAGCGACCGTCAATCACGATGAAAAACGTCGTCCAATGCCCGTCGCGTCGACGCTTCAGCAACTAGCGCCCGGTCGTGTGACCCGGCGCTTCGCCTTCGAGCGCGGCGGCCTTCACCACTGGTCGCGTTTGGATCCTGACCAGCCCCACCAAATTCTGAGGGTTGAAGACTACGCCGAGCAGGCTGAGCCGGTAGGCATGTTCACCGCCCAAGGCGAAGCTTTTCAGGTCTATCGACCCTGGCGCATCCGCTTAGGGATCGCTCTTAAACAGGAGGCCGGGCCAACTTCGAATGCGTGGTTCGACTGGCGCACCCAGTTTATCAAACAGGGCGAACCGGTGAGCGCCCAGCTTCCTGCTCGCGATCCCTGGCGGCCGCATGTGCGTGATATCGCTTTCTTCCTCCACAGTCGGCGCGCGAGCGTTGGCGTGCGGCGCTTCGCCCCCAGTGGCGAGGCTGTCATCCGCCGGCTCGCTGGCGATAGAAAAATCACCTATGATTTCGTGGACGCCGAAGGCGCGCCCTCGGCGATGGGCTTTGAAATCGAGGTTGATGCCTTCCAGCTCGGCCTGGACCTCCAAGAAGTCGAGCGCCTTTTGGCCTTGCCGCTCCCCGACGAGATCGAAGCCGAATGCCGGCTTGCATTCTTCCGCTATCGCTTACTCGCCGACGAAGAAATGCCGGCGGATGTCGATGTTTTCCAACGCGACTGGATTCACCAGGTTCTGATCGCGGCGGCTTTGGCCGCAGCGGTAGAGCAGAGCAGCGATCTAGCGAGCGCCGCCTTGGGTCTCCTGGAGGCGGCCGATGCGGCGGCTCTGTTGACCCAGGCGATGAGAGCGATTTTCCAAAGTCCCGACCTCGCCGACAGCGGTTCCGAACCTGATTTGGATGATGATGGTGACGACGACCGCGGCGCCAGCGCCCAGGAACAATCGCTGAGCATTCTGCTGTCGCGGAACGATGTTATCGATCGCCTGCGCATTTTGGCCTCCCAACTGACATCGCCGCCCGCCACGCTCTACGCCGACTGGAAGCGCGAGACCCTAATTGCGACTTTGGGTGAAGCGACACTGCAAGCGTGCGCCGCCTTGGCGCCGCGGCACATGTCCTCGGACTCGTTGACGATGGATATCGAAGAGGGTTCGTCGCCGCATATCATGATCAGCGAGACCACTTTGGGCGGCGCCGGCGTGGTGCAGGCAATCGCAGAACGCGTAACCCAAGATCCCCGAGCGTTCTCGCTAGCTCTGGAAGCGGCGCTAGCGCCAACAGACATGGAACTAGCCGCCGAGGGTCTCGAACAATTCGTCCAATTAGCGTGTGACGACGTTGTTGTTCGCGCAGCCGTCCAAGACCTGCGACTGTCGACCTCTCATGTTGATCGAGACGGGCGTCGCGCCGAGCTCTACAGCCTTTTGTCTGCTCGCGGTCTGGAATTGGGGCACTCCCTGAGCGTCTCTTTGAATTCCCGTTTGCTGACCAACACAAATGACACTGGTCTCGACGAACTGCTGCGCGATCTACTTGCCTCGTGGCGAGCGCTTGAGAACCGCCTTGGCGTAAGTGTTTCTGTCCGTGAGATCGCCTACGTATTCGCGTTGGATCCCGCATACCGGCCCCGCATTGCCGCGTTGGCGGGGCTAACAGGCGCGATCTCGGCTCGTGAAGCTGCACAAATACTCGCTAATCTCCTCTGGCCGAGAGGCGCGGAGATTTCCCAGCGGGCGCTTCAGTCGTTCAACCCCTACGCCAAGCGTCGGCGCAGCACCCATCCGCGCTTGGCGCGTGCCATCGTCAACCGTGTATGGCGGCGCATATCGGTCCTCAACGAAGCTTGGAAAAGATCGCTCGAGGAAGCTCTGGCGCTTGACGCCACGGCGGTGCTCTACGCTCCGGCCGACGAGTTAGGCCGCTTGCGCGCGGCTTTGCTCGAGGCGGCGCTAACCCCGGTCAACGTCGGCTATCTGCAGTTCTTTCCACGGGTGGAGCGGATCGAGCGGATCGCCGGCGGCTTCTCGGCAACCCTCGTCTTGCAGGAGCAGGTATGATCGGGTCGCGCGATCTCACGGGACCTGGGCAAACCCGCGCCATTCGCGATTTGCTACAGTCCCTATTCGCTCTGGAGTTGCTGTGCCCAAGCAGCAAGCTTTGGCTTGGCTTTGGCTGGATCTCCGACATCGAAATCCTCGACAATCAGGCGCGGCAATTTTCGACGCTGCAGCCTGACTGGCCTTCGACCTTGATCCGTCTGTCTTCGGTCATCGAGACGCTGGCGGGAAAGGGATCGAAGATCATGATCCTGACGCGCGAAGAGCGTCACAACGAAAGCTTCGTTGAACGGATGAGAGGTTTGGGCTCGGCCAACATCAATGTGCTCGTAACGCCCGATTTTCACGAAAAGGGGATGCTCGGCGATGGCTACGTGCTCTCCGGTTCGATGAATTTGACCTGGAACGGCATCACGGTGAACGACGAGCACGTGCTGCTCCGCACAGACCAAGCGTCGGTGGCTGAGCGCCGATTGCAACTCGAAGAAAAATGGGGGCGCCCGGCATGATCGGTTCGGACGTTCATGAGGCCGAGCGCTTCATTCAGGCGTTTCGCGCTGCTGCCGGTCAGCCTGGCGAGAGCGTCTCGACGAACCTTGAAGCAACAGCCACGGACCCAATGTTCCCGGGGGCGATCCTGCCTTGGTACCGCGGACCTGGTAACGTCACGGTCTACTACGCACTCGCACGAACCTTTGGGGAATGGCGCCGCCTGCGACCACTGCTGCTCTCTTTCGCAGGCCCGACCCTCACAAACTTTTCCGGGCGGCCCCATCCTCTAAATCCGGCACTTTCGCAGGAAGCGGTAATCGATCAGGCGTCTCCGGCGGTCGTCGCGCGCTTCTACCCGCATCCTGAGACCGCCGCATCAACCGAGCGAGCGCTGGCACGCTTGATGGCTATGGTCGCCCGCACGCCTGTACGCGCCGACGCGCCTCCTGAGACCACTAACCGCGTCCTTGCCCGCCTGCGAGATCACCTGAACGCATCGGCATTCGACGACGCGACGGCGATCTTGGATCAATGCCGTCGCGAGCACCGCCTCGATGCGTTGAATTTGCAGTTTCTCGAAATCGAGATCCTCGCTTCAGCGCGCGATTGGTCAGCCATCGCCGACCTACCGGCCTTTGAAACCCTCGTGCAAACCCGGCGCCCACCAGCGGTGACGGTCGCTCTGCTCGAGAGCCTCTATCAAACTGCTTTTGCCGATGTTCCAGACGATATCGATATCTATGTTCGCGACGTTCGACCTCGAGCGCGCGACCTAATTCGACTTCCGGCGCCACCTAGCCTGACCACCGGTGCTTGGCGGCTCTATGGGATGGAAGCGCTGTGTGGGGCGCCACTAGCACAAGACCTAGCGGTCAGCGCCTTATCGGCCGGTGTCGATCTTGGCGTGCTGGCCGAACGCATCGCTCAACTATCGCCGCGAGGTCCCCGCGCCGTCCAGCCCGAAGAAACTTCCGTTGAGGGCTTGATAGCGGACGCCGACATCGGCGGCACGCTGATGGGAGCCGAGCAGGTCTTTGCGGCTCTCGCAAATTTACCCGAAGCTGAGCGCGCAGAGCTCATTCGCCGTGTAAGCATTGGCCAGGGCTTGGCTCAACTCCAAGAGAAATTCGGCGACGAGACGCCACCGGCAGATTGGCTGCAATGGCTGCAGGCGATCACCGATCCAGCCTTCACCACCGCCGCCTCGGTCGCCCGGTCCGGCGCCGAGGAGTGGCCTTGCAGGATTTTGGAAGATCCGGTCACGGCCAAAACTCTAGCCACGGCGCTCGACAACGCCCCGGACAGCGACGTTGGCGCCGATCGCCTTCTTGACGGTCTTCCTCATTTTGTCGGCTGGCTTCAACGAGACGAAGCATTTCCTCGTCCCTCGAGCCAGACGGTTTATGAAGCTGCGCTTGGTCGGCTCATGTACGGCGGCCGAAGCTCCGCACCGATGCTCGACTCGGCAGGCGTCCTTGCTCGCGCGCTCATCTCCGACGGCCTGCCCTCAGCGGCTTACAGCCGCCTTTTGGGCGATCTGCTTGAGTTTTCCGGAGAGGGCGCCGGACTGCGGACGGCTTACTGGCTCATTGAGATGGTGGAAGAGACTTTAGCCGCGCCAGCGCCCGACCAATCGGCGCGAGAACGCTTCTGGCAGGGAGTCATCGCGCGCCTTCAGCCAATCGCCGCTCAGCTTTCGCAAGCACAACACATCTTGCTCGCAGGCTTGGCCAGCGCGCTCGGTTGGCAGGAGGCGCTCCCCGCTAATTTGGTCAAGAACGATCAGCAAGATCCAGGCCTGGCGGCTCGCCTTGGAGATATGCAGATCGCTATCTACACCTTGACCGAAGCTGCTGCGGCACAGGCGGTTCTGGCGCTGAAACAGCTAGCGCCACGCGTCAATGTTCGGGTCAACAGCGATCACGTGGGGAGCGTCGGCCTCAAGAACTTGTCTGAAACCGCCGACCTCTTCGTCGTCGTCGCGGCCTCGGCCAAGCACGCCGCCACGGATTTCATTCGGGCAAAAAGAAATAACCGTCCCTTGGTCTATGCGGCGGGTCGCGGGGCTTCAAGCATCCTGCGGGCTATTGAGGATTGGGCGCAAACCTCCACGGATGTCGCCGCCCGTCCGAGCTAGGTCGATAATCGGACATCCGGTCGCGAGCCCGATCCTTGCTACCGGGAGCGAACGACGGCACCGTCAGATTTTCCGGTAGAATAGGAGGACGCCGAAATTCCCTATCCTCCCAGGAAGCGGACCTTACCAACTTCGACAATGAGTCAGGTTTGCTCGTAGGCGGACGCCCGTCGCAAATGCCTGACCGCTGCCAATAAGCGGATTGTGTCGACTTCAGCGAAGGGGGTAGAGGCGGCCTGGGATGTCACATTCCAGATCGTCGCTGACGAGCGGATAAAATCAGAATTAACATTTGAAATTCAACGCACTGAATTGGGGCATGTAGCCAAAATCAATTCAGTTTTATGCGTCGGAGTGCGCTTAACTCTGACGTCCAACACATGAAGCGGCAGATGCACAGGGCTACGCTCTGAGAGACGCAATGCATCAACGAAATGCCAAGAGCGCCAACCGCAGCTGAGGAGAAAAGAGTCCAATCTTTTTGGACGGAGTCCAGATTTCTCTGTCGTCCAACAAAGAGTGGCTCCGCGGGTAGGATTCGAACCTACGACCAGCCGGTTAACAGCCGGCTGCTCTACCACTGAGCTACCGCGGAACAGGTCGCTCTCAAGAGAGGGCGGTTGATAGCCGCCTCGGTGACTCGGCGCAAGCGCCTTCGAGATAAAAAACAGCCCGGTTCGAAAACCGGGCTGTGAAAAGTTGAGTGATGGTGGGGCGCCTTCAAAAAGAAGACGCTCACAACCTCGCCAATCATGGTTAACCAGATCTTAATTTCACACCGCCCCGCCAAAAGGTCGCAGGGGTGAAGCACGGGCGCCCTGCCCGGCGGCGCCTTCGCGTTGCTCCTTGAGCCACCCAGTCTCGCGACCCAAGCTCGCGACCATGTGTAACAGCGATACGTCGGCATCTTCCCGCCGGCCGACTCGGCGGCTAAAGCGTTCACCATGAACGAACCCGACGACCAGTGGTCGGTCACGCTCCAGCGCGGCGTGGCCAGCCTCGACTTCCAGGTGGCGCGCGATCCCGCCGTGGCCGCGCCCGTCATGACCGGCCTGCTGGGCGACCTGCGCGGGGCGCGGGCGATGGTCCAGGCCGCCGCCATGGCCGCCGCCGAGGCCGACCGCTGGGTGGCCGCCGGGTCGGGCGACATTCCCATTCCGCGCGCCCTGGTGCTGACCCGCCGCGACCTGGCCAAGGCCAAGGCCGCCGAACCGCCCGGCAGCACGACCTCGCCGTTCACGGCCGGCTACGCCGCCGTCTATCGCCTGGAGTTGGCCCGCCTGCTTTGGGCCGCCATTTCCGACGCCCCGGCCCGCCGGCTGGAGGAACTGGCCCGCCGGGTTCCGGCCAACTAGAAACGTCGCCAGAGGGCGATGACCGCCCCACGCTCGCGCAGGGCGTTGCGACCGGAGGCCGTGCCGGTGAGCCCGGCCTGGGCCGACCAGCCGGCCGGCAGGGCGTAGACCGCCGAAAGCTCCAGGTTCAGGTAGCGATAGGCCTCGTAGCCGCCCCGCCCCGCTCCGCGCGACGACACCGCATAGGCCTGCCCCATCAGCATGAGTGACTTCTTGGGCCGCACGCCGAGCGTGGCTTCGAAGCGCCGCTCGTCGGGCGGATCGCCGTCGCGGCGGCGCAGCCCGCCCTGGACATCGGCGAAGACCTCGCGGCCGCCCAGGGTTCCGCTCCAGCCGATCAGCAGGCGGCTGTCATATTCGGTGTCGGGCGAGCCCTTCTGCGCCGCGCCCGGATCGGCGTCGCCGCCCGGCAGGCGCACCGAGGTCTGGTTCGACATCACCCAGCCGTCGCGCGCCAGCAGGCGATAGCGGACACAGACCTCGATATGCCCCGGCTCGTCGGCGCGGCCGTTGGCGGTGCGCAGGCGGCGGACCGAACCCTGGAGGCCAAGGGTCAGCCGGTCGGTCAGGCCGTATTCGGCGAAAGCCTGAAGCTCGGTCTTGCGGTAGTCGACGATGTCGACCGCGCCGCCGCCGGCGTCGAAGCCGTGGGTGCTGTCCTGGGCGCGCAGGCTGACGATCACCTCCTTGCCGCCCTTGGGCTGGGTCCAGGCCGCCGCCTCGGCTTGGCTCCACGACCCAACCGTCGCCACAGCCGCCAGCAGAGCGACGCCCCCGCGCCGCCTCACATCGAAGTCCATGCCGCCTCGCCCCTCCGCGACCGGTGAGCGATGATAGAAACACGAACTATCGCTAAGGCTGCATATGATTTTATGCGATTGACTCGCAACAACATGAGTCCTAGACCTTGTTGCGAACCAATCGCAAATCGATGTCGGGTTTTCCCTCCCCTCACCCATGACATCGCCTGCGTCCGGCGGAGCTCTCCTCCGCCGGACGCCTTTTGCGCCGAACTCGTCCGCCGACTGTGGAGGTCTCAATGAGCTGCGCCTGCGGACTGGAGATGGACTTCGAGGACACCGGCCCCGAAGGCCTGGCGCGGGGCGAGCGCCTCTTGCTATGGGGCGTGCGCACCTGGGCGGCGCTGCGCCTGCAAGGCCAGCCGGCCGACGCCGCAATCCGCGCGACCTTCGCCCGCAACGCCTCGCCGCGCACGGCGGCGCTGTTCATGCAGACCATGCTGCTGGTCGAGAGCGATCTCGTCAGGCCTTTGCAGATCCAGTGCCCGCACTGCGCCGGCTACGCCATGGACGAGCAGCGGCTGGTGACCGCCTGCGGCCTCGCCGCCGCCGCGCCAGGCCTGGCCGCCCGGCTGCTGGCCCCGCTGGTGACGCGGCCCGAGGTCGCCGGCACGTTCGCCCGCGCTCTCAACCACGCCCTGGCCCTCGATGGCTGCCCCCTGCCCGTGCGGATGGGCGAACCGGCCGAGGAAGCCCCGCCCCCGCGCATGGCGACGGTCCACTAGCACCGAACACCGCAGACGGCTTGGCCTGACGGCGCGGCTCGCCTATCCAGGGTCCATGACCGCGCCCCGCATCGTCGCCCGCGACCTGGCCTATTCCGGCTGGCTGCGCCTGCATATGCTGACCCTGGAGACCGAGGGCGGCGAGCGCTTCAAGCGCGTCGTCGAGGACCACGGCTCGGCTGTCGCGGTCCTGCCTTACGACCCTGAACGCAAGGTCGCCGTGGTCGTGCGCCTGACGCGGGCGCCCCTGCTGATGAAGGAAGCCCAGCCCGTCGTCGAGGCGCCGGCCGGGCTGATCGACGCCGGCGAGGCGCCCGTCGACGCCGCCCGCCGCGAGGCGATGGAAGAGACCGGCCTCACCCTGCGCGAGATCATTCCAGCCGGCGAGATCTGGAGCATGCCTGGCGTGTCCAGCGAGCACATGACGCTGTTCCTGGCCGAATACGGCGTCGCTGACCGCACTCACGCCGGCGGCGGTCTTGCCGAGGAGCACGAGGACATCGAGGTGATCGAGCGCCCGCTCGACGCGCTGTGGGCCGAGACCAACGGTTCGGCGCCCTCTGACGCCAAGACCCGGATCCTGTTGCAGGCCCTGCGCCTGAAACGCCCCAACCTCTTCGACGGCCCGCTCTAGAACGAGACCTCGAAGCGCATGCCGTCATAGGCCGGTTCGACGCCCGGCGGCAGTTGGCCGGCCAGGGCGTTGTAGTCGAGGTCGATGTGCAGGTTGGTCAGGATCGCCCGCCTGGGCCTGGCCCGCTCGATCCAGCCCAGAGCCCGCTCGACATTGGCGTGGGTGGGGTGTGGGGTCCAGCGCAGGGCGTCGACGATCATGACGTCGAGGCCTTGCAGGTCCGGCCAGCTGTCTTCCGGGATCTGCAGCACGTCGGGCATGTAGGCGACGCCGCCGAAGCGGAAGCCGGCGGCGCGGATCTCGCCGTGATCGACGTCGAAATTGACCACCGGGATGGCGCCGCTCGGCCCCTCGACGCTCCAGGCCTGGCCATGCGGCGGCAGATGGCGCGCCTCGCAGATGGCCGGATAGCCGCCCTTGGTCTCGAACACGTAGCCGAACCGCAGCAGCAGGCCGTCATAGGTGGCCGGATCCATGTAGGTCGGGATCCGGAAGCGGTGATTGAGGAAGAACGGCCGCACGTCGTCGAGGCCGTGGGCCTGGTCGGCGTGATCGTGGGTGAACAGCACCGCGTCGATGCGGCCGGCGCCCGCCCGCGCGGTCTGCAGGCGCAGGTCCGGCGAGGTGTCGACAAGCACCGTGGTGTCGCCGCGCGGATCGCCGCCCGACAGCCGCCGCACCAGCATCGAGCAGCGCGAGCGGTGATTCTTCGGCTCGGCCGGATCGCAGTCGCCCCAATTGCCGTCGGCGCGCGGCACTCCTCCAGAGGAGCCGCTGCCGAGGATGGTGAACTCGAGCCGGCCGCCGGTCATGGGCGCGGTATCGCGTCGAACAGGGCGAAGAAGGCGTCCTCCGAACGCTGCTCGGCTTCAGCACGGGTCCAGCCGCGGATCTCGGCCAGCTTGTCGACGATATGCGGCAGGTGGGCCGGCTCGCAGCGGCGGCCGCGCATCGGCACGGGGGCCAGATAGGGACAGTCGGTCTCGACGATGATGCGGTCGGCCGGCATGTCGCGGATCACGGAACGCACGTCCTCGGCCTGCTTGAAGGTGGCGATTCCCGAGACCGAGAACCAGGCGCCCAGGGCGGCGGCCCGGCGGGCCAGGTCAGCGCCGCTGGTGTAGCAGTGCATCAGGATCTTGAAGGCGCCCTTGGCGTGCTCCTCCTCCAGGATCTGGCCCATGACGTCGTCGGCCTCGCGGGTGTGGACCACCAGCGGCAGGCCCGTCTGGCGGGCGGCGGCGACATGTTCCCTGAACACGGCGGCCTGCACCTCGCGGGGCGACAGATCGTAGTGGAAGTCCAGGCCCGTCTCGCCGATGCCGACGACGCGTGGCTTGCCGGCCAGCTCGACCAGGTGGGCGGTCGTCAGGTCGACGTGGTCCTTGGCCTCGTGCGGGTGAGCGCCGACCGTGCACCAGATGTCGGCCTCGGTCATGGCGATGGCGTGGACGGCCGGGAAGTTGGGGATCTTGTCGCAGATGGTCAGCATCATCTCGACGCCGGCCTCGCGGGCGCGGGAGATGACGGCGTCGCGGTCCTCGGCGAACTGGGGCGCGTGCAGGTTTACGTGGCTGTCGATGAGCATGCGGTCAGATGGCGGCCTTGGCGGCGGCGCGCAAGTCCGCAATCGCCGTCCAGAACACGTCGGCGCGGTCGAGGTTCACGGCCTCGGCCTCGATCGGCCAGCGGATCAGCCGCTCCCAGGCGCCGGCCCAGCGGTCGAGGCCCGCCGGGGTGCGATCGCCGGCCATGCCCGTCGCCATGGCGTGGATCTGATCGGCCAGGCGCTCGAACAGCAGCTCGAAGCGGGCCTGGCCCTCGGCGCCCTTGAAGGTGTCGGCCAGGGCCAGCAGCGCGGCCTCGTCGATCTCGGGCAGCTTGCGCAGGATCTCGCCGGCGGTGTCGTCGGCCTCCAGGGCCTTGGCGGCGGCCAATTGCAGGGCCTTGCCCGGCGCGCCGTGGGCCATGCGGCCCAGGCGCTCGGCCTGGCGGCGGTCGAGACCCAGGCGGTGCTCGACCATGTCGGCGGCGCGCTCGACGCCCGGCGCGGGCACGGCCAGGCGGCGGCAACGCGAGCGAATGGTCGGCAGCAGCTTGCCCGGCGAATGGCTGATCAGCAGGATGATCCCGCGCGCCGGCGGCTCCTCCAGCGTCTTCAGCACGGCGTTGGCGGCGTTGACGTTGAGATCGTCGGCGGCGTCGATGATCGCCACCCGGTAAGGCGAGGACGCCGGCGAATTGGCGAAGAAGCCCGGCAGCAGGCGGGCCTCGTCGACAGGGATGGACTTGCGGGCCTTGCCGTCGTCGGTGGCGCGCTCCAGCACCATCAGGTCGGGATGCGAGCGGGCCGCCACCTGGCGGCTGATGAAGTCCGACGGGGCCGAGCCCAGCAGGCCGAAGGCCGGATCGGGCCGCGCGCCCAGCAGCCGGCGGGCCATGCGATAGGCCAAGGTCGCCTTGCCGACACCCTCCGGCCCGGTCAGCAGCCAGGCATGGTGCAGGCGGCCGCGGCCCAGGGCGTCGATGAACGCGGCCTCGGCCTTGTCCTGGCCGTCGAGCGAAAAGACGTCGCGCGGATGCGGAGGCGCGTCGCTCATGCCAGGTCCAGCCGTTCGGACACGGCCTCCCAGACGGCTTGCGAGACCTCTTCGATGGTGGCGGTTGCGTCGACCACCGCGCAGCGGTCCCGTTCGCGGCGGGCGATCTCCAGGAAGCCGGCGCGCAGCCGCTCGTGGAAATCCAGGCCCTTGGATTCGAAGCGCGCCGCCCCGCCGCGGGCCGAGGCGCGCTCGAGGCCGACGGTGGCGGGCAGGTCGAACACCAGGGTCAGGGTCGGGATCGTGGCGCCCAGCACATGCTCTTCCAGGCTGGCGATCAGCGAGGCCGGCGCATCGCCGCCGGCGCCCTGATAGGCGCGGGTCGAATCGGCGAAGCGATCGCAGACCACCACCGCGCCGCGATCCAGGGCGGGACGGATCACCCGCTCCACGTGGTCGCGGCGGGCGGCGTACATCAGCAGGGTTTCGGTGACCGGCGACCAGCGGTCGGCCGCGCCGTGCACCAGCAGTTCGCGGATCGCCTCGCCGCCAGGGCTGCCGCCCGGCTCGCGGGTGACGACGACCTCATGGCCGAGCGCCTCCAGCCGCTGCGCCAAGAGGCGCACCTGAGTGGATTTGCCGGCGCCTTCGCCGCCTTCGAAGCTGATGAAAGTTCCGCGGGTCACCGGCCTCAAATCGGCTGGAACGCCGGGCTTGTCCAGACGCGGAATGGACCGCAGCCCCTAGCGGGTTATGTTTCCCGCATGACCATCAGCGACACGCCCGCTTCTAACAAGGTGAAGGCCATCTACGAAGCCGGTCTTTCGCCCCATAGCCTGGACGAAAGGATCAGCGGCGACGACCTGCTGGCCTTGTCGGTGCTCTGCCTGACCGGCAACCGCATCGTTCACACGATAGAAGCCTTCGTAGTGATCGGAAGCGACCACTACGCAGACTATCGGTTCAGCCTGTTAGGACAGGCTCCGGAAGAGAATCTACGCCCCTGGACTGAACGTGTGCGAGACTCGCACAGCATCGTCGCCGATCTGGTCGAACAGGCGAAAAAGGCTGAGCATCAGATCGTCTATCAGGTCTGGCTCGACGAAGCCCAGGAACCGAAAAACACTTAGGGCCGCAGCACCGTGGCGTCGCCGAAGCCGAGCGAGGCGACGCGGTCGCGGACGCCCCAGGCCTCGCCCTCGTCGGCGCCGCAGTTGACGACGACGCGGTAGAGCGTGCCGCCGCCGCGATCCATCGGCTCGACGGTGACGCGGCCGGCCGAGGCCAGGCGATCGGCGGCGCGCTGGGCGTTTTCGCGGTTGGCGAAGCTGCCGGCCTGGACGCGATAGGCGCCGCTGGACGGTGCATCGACCTTGGTGACGCGCGACGACGGGGCCTCGGCCGGCGGGTCATAGAGATTCGCGGCCGTCTCGCGCGGGATTTCTCGATAGGCCGGCTGGGACGGCGGCGGGGTGGCCGGAATGGCGGCGAAGCGGCGGGGCTGATCGACGGCGCTCTTGGGCGCCGGGCCGATATAGCGCACCCGCACCCGGGCCAGACCCTTGCCCTTGTAGCCAAGTTCGTCGGCCGCGGCCTTGGAGAGGTCGATCAGGCGGTCGCCGACGAACGGTCCGCGATCGTTGACCCGCACGCGCATCTTCTTGCCGTTGTCGAGGTTGGTCACCTCCACGATCGACGGCAGGGGCAGCGTCTTATGGGCGGCCGACGGCAGGTCCATGTCGAACAGCTCGCCGTTGGCGGTGCGGCGGTTGTGGAACTGCTCGCCGTACCACGAGCCGGTTCCGACCACGTCGTAGTCAGGGTCCGCCTTCGGATAGTACCAGATGCCCTTGATCTGATAGGGCTTCTCGGTGCCGCGCAGGCCCTGGCCGTAACCGGGCGGCGGCGGACCGTGATATTCGCGGTCGGGCGAGCCGCTGGCGACCGGCTTGTTGATCGGTAGACGCGGCGACGGCGTCGCGCAGGCGGCCAGGCCCGCGGCGCCCAGCGCCGTCAGCCCGAGGACCTTCAGCGCGCGGATTTCAGAAATGTAGGTGCGCCGCATGCGTCGCCAAAACTCCGGATGGTCGTCCCCCATCGTGGTTTCAGCTTCGTTCAGATGTTTTTAGGCTTGGTTAAGGATGCCTGCGACAGATCGTTCTGGAGCCGAAGCACAAGCGCTGATATAGCCGCCCGCTCCGGACAGGTGGCCGAGTGGTTTAAGGCAGCGGTCTTGAAAACCGCCGTAGGTGGAAGCCTACCGTGGGTTCGAATCCCACCCTGTCCGCCACCCCTTCTTCAGACGCACAGCTCTCACGACGCCGAGGCCAACACCTCGGCTGTCGTCGTGACCACCGCGTATTCGCCGTGCAGGTTCGAGAGGCTGAACAGGCTCCACTCCTCGGCGGGGCGCATCCGGCCGTGCAGGTCGGCCTTGTCGAAGGTGAAGCAGGCGTCGCCCGGCACGGTGACGTCGAAGCCCTGGCAGGCGGCGGCGCGGACCGTGGCCTCGACGGAATTGCTGGTGCTGACCCCGACGATCACCAACGAGGAAAGATCGCGCGCCTTCAGCCAGGGAGCCAGTTCGCCGCCGGCGAAGGCGTCGGGGACGGTCTTCTCCAGGCGATGCTCGGACGGCAAGGGCTCGAACCTCGGCTGAAACTCCGATGACGGCTCCCCGCGCTGGAAGGCGCCGTCCGGCGAGCGGCTGAAGTGGCGCACGTGCACGACCGGAAGACCACGCTCGCGCCAGGCGGCCAGCAGGCGGGCGATGTTGTCCTCGGCGCCGGGATTGTTCCGGGGGCCGGTGTTCTGCGGCAGCATGGCGCGCTGCAGGTCGATCAGGATCAGGGCCGGCTTGGTCATCCCGCCAGCTTGATCGGACGCCTCGCGGCGCGCAACCAGGCCGGCTCTGGTCCTTCCCTTGTCTGAAACTCTGGCATCCGGGGCCTCGCCAAGGTAACCAACGCCCCTTCCCGACCTTTCCAGTCCCGCGACCAAGATCCTTTCCCCATGACCGACACGACCTCCGCCGCCGTCTATGGCTTTCCCCCGCGCGAGGTGATCGAGACGCCGCGCGGCGCGATCCAGACGGCCCCGACCGTGCCGGGCGCCGAGCCGCTGGAGGGGCTGGCCGACGCCTCGCTGGACGCCTTCGTCGCCCTGGCGCCGGCCGGCGCCGTGGAACGCCGCTATGTGCTGGCCCAGATGCTGCGGGCGCTGAAGCCCGGCGGCCGGCTGACCGTGGCCGCGCCCAAGGATCGCGGCGGCCTGCGGCTGAAGAAGGAGCTGGAGGCGTTCGGCTGCAAGATCGGCGAAGACGCCCGCCGTCACCACCGCATCTGCATCACCCTGCGCCCCGAGGCGCCGGCGGGTCTCACCGAGGCCCTGGCCGAGGGCGCGCCGCGCCGGATCGACGGCGAGGGTCTGTGGACCCAGCCCGGCGTGTTCAGCTGGGATCGCCTCGACACCGGCACCGCCCTGTTGATGAGCGCCCTGCCCGCCTTCTCCGGCGCCGGCGCGGACCTCGGCTGCGGCATTGGGGTTCTGGCCCATCAGGTGCTGGCCTCGCCCAAGGTGACCAAGCTGGCCCTCATCGACATCGACCGCCGGGCGCTGGACGCGGCGCGGCGCAATGTGGGGGACGATCGGGTGAGCTTCTCGCACGCCGACGTGCGGCTGGGCCTGCCGGAGCTTTCGGGCCTCGACTTCGTGGTCTCCAATCCCCCGTTCCATGAAGGCGGCGGCGAGGACAAGGCGCTGGGCCAGGCCTTCATTCGCGGCGCCGCGGCCCTGCTGAAGAAGGGCGGCGCGCTGTGGCTGGTGGCCAACCGCCACCTGCCCTACGAGGCGGTGCTGGGCGAGCACTTCACGCGGGTGCGCCCGGTGATCGACCAGAACGGCTTCAAGGTGTTCGAGGCCGTCAAATGAGCAAGCCGCTGATGGCGCGCCTGGATCGGCTGCTGGCCAATCTGGGCTATGGCGCGCGGCGCGAGGTGCAGGCTCTGGTCTCGGCCGGCAAGGTGACCTTCGACGGGGTTCCGCTGAAGGACGCCGGCAAGCGCATCGCGGTGACGGCGGACCTGCCCCAGCACCTGATGATCCGCGGCGTTCCGGTGGATCCGCCGGCGCCGCTGGTGCTGCTGATGAACAAGCCGCTGGGCGTGGTGTGCTCGCACCGCGAGGATGGGGCCAAGATCTACGACCTGCTGCCGCGTCGCTGGCAGGTGCGCGATCCGGCGCTGTCGAGCGTGGGGCGGCTGGACAAGGACACCTCGGGCCTGCTGCTGATCACCGACGATGGCGACTTCCTGCACCGGGTGATCTCGCCCAAGCGGCATGTGGCCAAGACCTATCTGGCTCACCTCGACCGGCCCCTGTCAGGCAAGGAGGGAGAAGCCTTCGCCAGCGGGACGCTGATGCTGGAAGGTGAGGAAAAGCCGCTGCTGCCGGCGCAGCTGGACGTGGTCGACGAGACCACCGCCCGCCTGACCATCACCGAGGGTCGCTATCATCAGGTGCGCCGGATGTTCGCGGCCATGGGCAACCACGTGGTCGCCCTGCATCGCGAGCGCATCGGCGGGATCACGCTTCCGGCCGAGCTGGAGCCCGGCAAGTATCGGATCCTCTCCGCCGAAGAGGCCGAGCAGGTGTTTTCATGAGCGACATCGAGGTCGACGCCCGGGGCCATCGCTGCCCCGTGCCGACCTTGCGGCTGCGCCGGGCGCTGGAGCACGCGCCGGCCGGGGCGACCGTGCGCCTCCTGGCCGACGACCCGCTGGCCCGCATCGACGTGCCGCACTTCGCCCGCCAGTTGGGGGCGACGCTGGAGGGGGTCGAGGACCTGCCCTCCGGCGCGATCAGCTTTCGGGTGACGAAGGCGCCTTGAGGCCGATGGCCTTGGGGCCGTCGAGCAGGGCCTGGGGCCGCTCGTCGAGGGCGATCTCGACCTCGGTGGCCAGGGCCCCGCCGAAGAACACCGCGTTCACGCTCCACGACAGCCAGATCAGGAAGATGATCACGGCCGAGATCGAGCCGTAGGTCGCGCCCAGATGGGCCACCTTCTCGACGTAGAAGGCGCTGGCCCACGACATGAAGACGCAGAACAGGGCCGCGGCGACGCCGCCGGTGATCGAGGCGCGCCAGCCGACTGGGACGCGCGACATGGCGTAGCGGTAGATCAGGGTCATGCCGACCACGAGGCCGAAGGTCGCCCAGCTCCACTCGCTCTGGATCCACGACACGCCCTGCAGCGGCCGCAGGTCCAGGGTGCTGGAGAGCAGCCGGAAGGTCAGGAAGATGCCCGACATGGCGAACAGCAGGCCGAAGGCCGCGATCAGCACGAACAGCGCCATCAGGTTGAAGCCGAAGAAGCCGCGCTGGTCCTCCTCGTCATGGATGAACGACAGGCCGGCCAGCAGGGCCTTGAAGCCGCGATGGGCGGCGTAGACGCCGATGACCAGGATGACGAGGCTCTGCAGCGAGACGGTGTAGACCGGCGCATGGGCCAGGCGCTGCATCTCGCTCTGGAAGATCGGCCGCGCGCCGGTCGGCATCATGAAGGCCAGGGCGTCGGCCTGGCGGGCGGCTGTGCTAGGATCCAGCAGCAGGCTGTAGAGCCCGATCAGGATAGCCAGGCCCGGAAACACGGCCAGCAGGGCGAAGAACGAGACGCCGCCGACATAGAGCATGACGTCGCGCCCCCACAGCCGGGACAGGGCCAGGCCGAGGACGCGGAGAATTTCCTGGATCCAGTGGATCGGGTCGAGATCGAGGTCTCGCCAGCGGATGGGGGCCTTGGGGGGCTGCATCCGCCGGAAACTGCCTGCCGTCGCCCGGTGAAGCAACCCTTGGCGGCTCGGCTTGTCGCCAAACAGTCAAAGACGCGCCGCCTCAGGGAAAGCGACGCGTCTCCGCAGGACTTGCCTGAACCGGACGCCACATCGAGGGACGGGTTGGCGCAGCGGCCGGTTACAGGTCGAAATTAGGATTCGCCGCCTGAACCGCGCCTGAACGTGGTTGTCAGTTTGGCGAGGGTGCGAAAACCTGGTCCCTACAGCGCCCCAGACGCCTCTAGTTCGGCGATGGCCGGGCCATCGAAGCCCCAATCCGATAGGGCCTGGGCGTTGTCGGCCCCGATCTTCGGCGGCGGGCCCTGGATGACGCCAGGGGTGGCCGAGAATCGCGGCGCGGGTGCGGGCTGGATGACGCCGGCGACCTCGACGAAGGTCTCGCGGGCCTTGTTGTGGGCGTGGTCGGGGGCCTCGTCCATGGAGAGGACAGGGGCGAAGCAGACATCGGTGGCGTCCATCAGCGCGCACCATTCGTCGCGGGTCTTGGTGACGATCACGGCGGCCAGCTTCTCGCGCAGGGCCGGCCAGTCGTCGCGGCTCATCTGGGCCTGGAAGTGCGGGTCGGTGATGCCGGTCTTCTCCAGCAGCAGCAGGTAGAACTGCGGCTCGATGGAGCCGATCGACACCCACTTGCCGTCGGCGCAGCGATAGGTGTCGTAGAAGTGGGCCCCGCCGTCGAGCAGGTTGCCGCGCCGCCCCTCGCGCCACATGCCCATGGCCTTGAAGCCATAGAACATCGCCATCAGCGAGGCCGCGCCGTCGCTCATGGCGCAGTCGATGACCTGGCCTTGACCGCTCTCGCGCGCATGGATCACGCCCGCCAGCAGGCCGAAGGCCAGATAGAGCGCCCCGCCCCCGAAATCGCCGACCAGGTTCAGCGGCGGGATCGGCTTGTCCTCCGTGCCGATGGCGTCGAGGGCGCCGGTGATGGCGATGTAGTTCATGTCGTGGCCAGCGGCCTTGGCGTAGGGGCCGGTCTGGCCCCAGCCGGTCATGCGGCCGTAGACCAGCTTGGGATTGCGGGCCAGGGCGACATCGGGACCCAGCCCCAGGCGTTCCATCACCCCGGGGCGGAAGCCCTCGAACACCGCGTCGGCGGTCTCCATCAGCTTGAGACAGGTTTCGACCGCGGCGGGCTGCTTGAGGTCCAGCGCCACCGAACGGCGGCCGCGGGCGGTGACGTCGGCGGGCGAGGAGCGGCCCGAGCCCTTGCGGTCGATGCGCACGACGTCGGCGCCGAGGTCCGACAGCAGCATGCCGCAGAACGGCCCCGGGCCGATCCCGGCGAACTCCAGCACCTTCAGCCCCGACAGCGGTCCCTGGCCCATGCATTCCTCCCGTTTTCTGTTCTGTTGGCGCCAGTAGGACCCGGCTGACGCTCGGTCAGGCAAGCCCGGCCGCAAACCACCTGTCGACAAGGTAAAGGCTGCGACCTTGCATCCCTTTGCCGCACCCCCGCCTCTGCTATGTTGGCTCGCGAATCGAGGCCCTGCGCCAGCGGAGAACGAATTTGGCGGTGAACGCCCGGATCCTGATCGTGGCGCGTGACGACACGCGGGCCGGTCCCCTTTCCGAGGGGCTGGACCGGCTGGGCTGGCGCACCATCACCGCCCGCGGCCCCTATGCGGCCCTGGCGGCGCTGGGCGATCTGCAGATCGAGGCCGTGATCGTCGACATCGACGCGGCCGGTCCCGACAGCCAGACCCTCGCCCGCCGCCTGAAGGCCGCCGTGGCCCCGCGCCGCCTGCCGGTGATCGCCATCGGCGAGCCGGGCACGGACGCCGGCCAGGCCGCCTTCGACCTGACCCTGTCGCCGCCGCTGCATCCGTCGCAGGCGGTCCTGCGCCTGGAATCCCTGGTCCGCACGGCCATCGCCGAGGAAGAATTCGAGCTTCGCCTGACCACCTTCGGCGATCGCGGCCGCCGGCTGGACCTGCCGGAGCCCACGGCCACGCCCTATCGCGTGCTGGCCATCGGCGAGCCAGCCCCGCAGTTCCTGGCCCTGTCCAACGCCCTGACCCGGGGCGGCGCGGACGTGGTCGGCGCCTTCACCGCCTACACCGCCTTCGACTACCTGCATGAGCGGGCCTTCGACGCGGTGGTGCTGTGGGCCGGCGAGAACCAGCAGGAGGCGATGTCGATCGCCGCCGGCATGCGGCGCAACACGCGACTCTTCCACATCCCGGCGCTGCTCTACATGAACGCCGAGAGCTACGTGACCATGTCCGAGGCGTTCCATCGCGGCGTCTCCGACGTGGCCTCGCCCCAGACGCCGGAGGGCGACACCGCCCGCCGGGTCATCGAGCTGGCCCGCAACTACCGTCGCGGCGAAGCCATTCGCGGCGCGCTGGAGAAGGCCCGCAGCTCGGGCCTGATGGACGCCGCCACCGGCCTCTTCACCCGTGACCTGTTCGCCGCCCACCTGGCGCGGTTGGCCGGCGCCGCCCGTGAACGCGGCCGGCCGCTGTCGATCGGCGTGCTGCGCGTCGCCGACAAGCCCGAGGTCGTCTGGGCGCGGCAGAACGGCTGGCTCGACCGGGCGATCCCGCAGATCGGCTCGATGGTCGGTCGCCTGGTCCGCGTCGAGGACACCGCCGCCCGCCTGGCGCCGGAAGTCTTCGCCCTGGCCCTGCCGGCCACCAATCTGGCCGCCGCCAAGGCCGCCGCCGAGCGCATCGCCGCCGTGATCGGCTGCACCGCCTTCGACGCCGGCGAGGACCGCAGCCCGTTCGTCTGCGAGTTCGATATCGGCGTCGCCCAGATCGAGCCGGGCGAAACCGCCATCCACGCGCTGGAACGCGCCGCCTCGCTGGCGCTCCAGAAAGCAGTTTAGTCCACAGGAGCTTCCGATGGGTCAGCCGATCACCGTCGACGTCGTCGCCGACGTCGTCTGCCCGTGGTGCTATCTGGGCTGGCGGCGGGTGAAGAGCGCCCTGGCCGCGTGGCCCGACCTGGAGCCGATCGTCGTCTGGCGGCCCTATCAGCTGGATCCGACCCTTCCCGAGGAAGGCGTCGACCGCGCCGCCTACATGGCCGGCAAGTTCAAGGACCCGGTGCGGCTGAAGGCCGTGCACAAGGCGCTGCAGGAAGCCGGGGCAGAGGAAGGCATCGACTTCGCCTTCGACAAGATCGCCCTGTCGCCCAACACCAGCGCCGCGCACCGCCTGATCCGCTGGGCGCGCGGCGCGGCCGTGCAGGACGAGGTGGTCGAGGCCCTGTTCGCCGCCTATTTCGAGCAGGGTCGCGACATCGGCGATCCGGTCGTGCTGGCCGATATCGCCAAGACCGCCGGCATGGACGAGGTGGCGGTGCTGGGCCTGCTGTCGGACGGCGCCGACAAGGACGTGGTCGCCCAGCAGCACGCCATGGCCGTGCAGGGCGGCGTCACCGGCGTGCCGGTGGCGATCTTCGCCGGCAAGGTGGCGCTGGTCGGGGCCGAGAGCCCTGAGAACCTGCAGAAGGCGATCGAGCAGGCGCTTCTTTAAAACCTCTCCCGTGGGGAGAGGGAGGGGCCCGCCGCGAAGCGGTGGGAGGGTGAGGGGGTACGCCGCTGGCGGTCTCGTCACCCTTGATCCGCGCCTTATCCGGAAAGGTCCCTAACCCCTCACCCTCCCATGCTACGCATGGGCCCCTCCCTCTCCCTCTGGGAGAGGTGGAAGAGATTCCAGCCGCATCCGGTACGCCATCACCGCCGTGTGCCCCAGCTTCTCCACCAGACGCCAGTTGACGATCGCCCCGACCGGCGCGCCGACGACCGGCAGGAGCTGGGCGAGTTTCGCCAGGTCGATGTGGTCGCGGTACTGCTGCTGGAAGGCGCGCCAGTCGAAGCCGGAGAGGTCGGTCGGGTGCTGGCGCTGGTCCCAGCCGTCCATGGCCTCGAACACCCGGGCGCGATGGCCCGAGTCCGAAAAGGCCAGCTCGAAGATGTGCAGGATGTAGAGCCGTTCGGAAAGCTGCGCGCCGTCGTGCCCGAAGGCGGCGGCGATCTCGAACAGCAGCTTGATCTTGAAGCTCATCAAGAGCGGGAAGTCGGCGGCGGCCAGGACGAAGCCCCCTGCCCCGGCGATGCCGCCCTCGGCGGCGGCGGCCTTCTTCCAACCGTCGATGGCCGCCCGCACGCGAACCAGCCGCTCGTCGAGCGTGGCCTGGACCAGCGGCGCGCCGGTGGCGAAGTCCGAGCCCGTCAGAATGGCCCGCGTCATGCCCTGCATGGCGGCGGTGATGGCCGCGTGGACCTTCTCCGGGATGATCTTGTTGACCTTCAGCTGCACGGCGCGGGCGGCCAGGCCCAGAGCGCCGGGCGGCTTGGTCATCTCGGCCCGCCAGGCGGCGAGGTCGGCGGTGGCGGCGGTCTGGGCCAGGAGGCTCTCCGGAATGGCGCGAGCCTTGCCTGAAGGTCGCTGAGAATCATGGCGGCGGGCCGATTTGACACGCCGGCCGCCGGATCATGACGCATTCCGCGCGAGGCCAAGAGTCCGTTGTACCTCTCGATTGAAACGCCGACCGCGTCGCCCGTCCGTCCCGCCGTTCTGGGACGCCTCGTCGCCGGCCCCGAAGGCCACGACGCCCCGCCCGCCTTCGCGACCGGCCTGATGGGCGCGGCGACGGGATCGGACGCCCTGCTGTCGCGGGCGGTCTCGACCCAGCTTCGCGAGTTCGCCCGCCGCCAGACGGCGCGCGAGACGGTGGCCCGCATCGCCGAACACGCCACCCGCGGCCGCACCCAGGCCAGGGTCGATCCGGCCTGGATGAACGCCTTCGTCGATCACGTCGAACGCGCCCACGGTGATAGGGCGCTAACCCTGTGGGGCATGGTGCTGGCCGGCGAGATGCTGTCGCCCGGCAGTTTCTCGGTGCACGCCATGCGGCTGCTGGCCGAGCTGCCGTCTCGGACCATCGGCCTCTTCGCCACGGCCGCCGCCCATTCGCTGAACGACGTAGTGTTCCAGGAGGCCTGCGACTTCAGCAAGCCCGAGGCCGTCGCCCTGGAGGCGGCGGGCCTGATCTCCGGCGGCGGCGACACCTTCAACCTGCCGATGGCCGCCACTTCACTGGCGACGGTGACGATGGAGGGCGAGCACGGCCTGGGCGCGTCGCTGGCCGCCCCGACCTCGTTCGGCGTCTATGTGCTGTCGCCGGTCGGACTGGAGTGGCGGCGGCTGGCCTCGAACGAGCCGGCCCTGACTCGCGCCCGCCGCATCGCTCAGGCGCTGGCGGATCGACGCCCCGGCGCGCGCTTTCACGTGCTGCACGCGGTGGCGCCTGACGGCGCGACGGTGCTGGAAACCATCTGACCACAGCCCGTCCACACGGGCGTCCACATTAGCGTCCACACCCTGGACCAGCGTCCACACCTATCGCCCGCTCTATCCCCAAGCGCGCCGGTTCGCCGTCTCGCTGTCGGAGTCCCAGCCGCCTATAGCTTGCCAACCCATTCACCATGTGACTTCGCCCCGACCTTGAGCCAGCTGAAATTGCCGTTGGAACGTCCGCCCAGCTTCGAGCGGGACGACTTCGCCGTCTCGCCGGCCAACGAGGACGCCGTGCGCGCCGTCGACGCCTGGCCGGCGTGGCCGAATGGCCGCCTGGCCCTGATCGGCCCGTCGGGCAGCGGCAAGACGCATCTGGCGCGCGCCTGGGCCGCCCAGGCCGGCGCGGTGATCATCGACGCCGCCGATCCCAACCTCGCGCCGCTGGACCTGCCCGCCCTGCGCGGCCGGCCGATCCTGGTCGAGGACGCCGACCGCCGCGCCCTGGGCGGCGTGGTCTCGGACGAAGACCTGTTCCACCTGCTGAACATGGCCGGGGTCGACGGCGGCAGCCTGCTGCTGACGGCCCAGACCGCGCCGCTGGAATGGCAGACGGTGGTGCCGGACCTGCGCTCGCGCCTCAACGCCCTGACCGCGGCCCTCATCGACGAGCCCGACGACGTGGTGCTGGAGGCCGTGCTGCGCCGCGCCTTCGCCGACCGCCTGATCCGCCCCGCCGACGACGTCTACGCCTTCCTGCTGCGCCGCATCCCGCGCAGCGCGCCAGAGGCCGTGGCCCTGGTGGCGCTGCTGGACGAGGCGGCGTCGGAAAGCGGTCGCGGAATCACCCGCGCCTTCGCCGCCCAGATCCTGGCCTTCGGCGACGAGGACGGCTTCGAGGACTGACGGAACGCCTCGATCCGCCTGAAGAAACGGCGTTTGTCTTGCGGCTGTCATCAGGCTCGGTCACGATGCGGACCGTTGCCCTGGAGTAGACGATGACCGACGCCGCCGCCCTCGCGCCCGCCCCTCACAAGGTGGAGACCGCGCCCGAGGATCGCGCGCGCCTCGTGCTCGACGAAGACCTGCTGGCCGCGCCCGAGCGGTTCTTCAACCGGGAACTCTCCTGGCTGGCCTTCAACCAGCGCGTCCTCGAGGAAAGCGCCAACCCGCGCCACCCGCTGCTGGAACGCCTGCGCTTCCTGTCGATCAGCGCCAACAACCTCGACGAATTCTACATGGTCCGCGTGGCCGGCCTGAAGGGCCAGGTGCGCGAGGGCGTGCGCGTGGTCAGCCAGGACGGCCTGACCCCCGGCGAGCAGCTGACCCGCATCAACGCCTCGGCCTTCGAGCTGATGAGCGAGCAGCAGAAGATCTGGCGCGAGGTGCGCGCCGAGCTGTGGGCCGAGGGCCTGAAGCTGCTGGACGCCAAGGACATCGTCGGCGCCGACCGCGAGCGCGCCGAGGAGATCTTCAAGACGCGCATCTTCCCAGTGCTGACGCCGCTGGCGGTGGACCCGGCCCACCCGTTCCCGTTCATCCCGAACCTGGGCTTCTGCCTGGCGCTGAAGCTGCGCCGGATCTCGGACGACAAGCACCTCTACGCCCTGGCCCCGATCCCCAACCAGGTGCAGCGCTTCTGGGAGCTTTCGGCCGGCCCGCTGAAGGGCCGCAAGCGCGAACGCAAGATCGTGGCGCTGGAAAGCTTCATCATCCTGTTCCTCGACCACCTGTTCCCCGGCTACGAGGTCGAGGGCCGGGGCCTGTTCCGCCTGATCCGCGACAGCGACCTGGAGATCGAGGAAGAGGCCGAAGACCTGGTGCGCGAGTTCGAGGCGCGCCTCAAGAAGCGGCGCCTCGGCCGCGTGGTGCGGGTGAAGATCCAGACCACCATGCCCGCCGACCTGCGCGAGTTCATCACCGAGGGCCTGCGCGCCCAGCCCGAGGACGTGGTGCTGGTCGACGGCAAGCTGGGCTTGGCCCAGATGAGCGAGCTGATCCCGCCCGATCGCCCGGACCTGAAGTTCAAGCCCTATAACGCCCGCTTCCCCGAACGGGTGCGCGACCACGGCGGCGATTGCTTCGCGGCGATCCGCGAGAAGGACATCCTCGTCCACCACCCGTTCGAGAGCTTCGACGTGGTGGTGCAGTTCATCCGCCAGGCCGCCCGCGACCCGAACGTGCTGGCGATCAAGCAGACGCTGTACCGCACCTCCAAGGACAGCCCGATCGTGGCGGCCCTGATCGAGGCGGCCGACAACGGCAAGAACGTCACCGCCCTTGTGGAGATCAAGGCGCGGTTCGACGAGGAAAATAACCTCAAGTGGGCGCGCGACCTGGAACGGGCCGGCGTGCACGTGGTGTTCGGCTTCGTCGACTGGAAGACCCACGCCAAGCTGTCGGTCGTAGTGCGGCGCGAGGGCGAGTCCCTGCGCACCTACTGCCACTTCGGCACCGGCAACTATCACCCGCAGACGGCGAGGGTTTATACCGACCTTTCGCTGTTCACCTGCGATCCGGCCATGGGCCGCGACGGCGGCAAGCTGTTCAACTTCATCACCGGCTACGCCCAGCCCGGCGCGCTGGAGAAGCTGTCGTTCTCGCCGCAGACGCTGAAGCCCGACCTGCTGGCGATGATCGCCGCCGAGGCCGCCAACGCCCGGGCCGGCAAGCCGGCCGGCATCTGGGCCAAGATGAACGCCGTCGTCGATCCGCAGATCATCGACGCCCTCTACGCCGCCAGCCAGGACGGCGTGCAGATCGATCTGGTCGTGCGCGGCATCTGCTGCCTGCGCCCGGGCATCCCGGGACTGTCTGAGAACATCCGCGTCAAATCGATCGTCGGCCGCTTCCTGGAGCACAGCCGCGTGGTGGCCTTCGCCAACGGCGCCGACATGCCCAGCGCCCAGACCCGCGCCTTCATCAGTTCGGCCGACTGGATGCCGCGCAACCTCGACCGCCGGGTGGAAAGCCTGGTGCCGGTCGAAACCCCCACCGTGCACCAGCAGGTGCTGAGCCAGATCATGGTCGCCAACCTCAATGACGAGGCCCAGAGCTGGCGCCTCGACAGCGAGGGCCACTACGCCCGCGATCCGGCCTGGGAGAGCAAGGGCGCATTTTCGGCCCACGAATACTTCATGACCAATCCCAGCCTGTCGGGCCGCGGGCATCACGTGCAGGACCTGCCGCGGGCCTTCGACCACGTGGGTCCGAAGCGCAAGCGCTAGGATCCGGCGCCCAAAACCTGGGGAGCGACGGCTTTCGTGACGGTTTCGTCCAAGGCCGCCGCTTCCCCTGAGCGCCGAATGCGTTAAACCAGCCTCATGCCCCTCTCGGCGCCGCGCGACGCGGCCGTGATCGATATCGGCTCGAACTCGGTGCGCCTGGTGGTGTACCGGCTGGAAGGCCGCGCCATCTGGACCGTGTTCAACGAGAAGGTGCTCGCCGGCCTTGGCCGCGAACTCGGCTCCAAGAACCGCCTGGCCCCCGATGGCGTCACCCAGACGATGGCGGCGCTGAAGCGCTTCAAGGCGGTGCTGAAGGCCGTGCAACCGGCCGAGACCTTCGTCGCCGCCACCGCCGCGGTGCGCGAGGCCTCCGACGGTCCGGCCTTCGTCAAGCGCGTGCTGGAAGAGACCGGCCTTTCGATCCGCATTCTCTCCGGTGAGGAAGAGGCCCGCTACGCCGCGCTCGGCGTGCTGGCCGGAACGCCCGACGCCACGGGCGTGGTCGGCGACCTGGGCGGAGCCAGCCTGGAACTGGTGCGGCTGGAGACCACCGGCGCCGGCCAGGGCGTGACCCTGCCGCTGGGTCCGTTCAGCCTGGGCCTGACCGAAGGCTTCGACGCCGACCGCGTGCGCCGCCTGGCCGCCCAGCGCCTGGCCCCCGTGGCCGAGGCCTTCAAGGCCGACACCTTCCACGCCGTCGGCGGCGCCTGGCGAAACCTGGCTTTGCTGCACATGCGGCTTTCCGGTTACCCGCTGCAGGTGGTGCACCAGTACGAGATCGGCCGCGCCGAGGCCCTGGAGGCCGCGCGCCTGGTGTCGCACCAGTCGAAAAGCTCGCTCGAACGCATCGAGGGCATGTCCAAGAAGCGGATCGAGACCCTGCCCTACGCCGCCATCGTGCTGGAAAGCCTGATCGAGCGCCTGGATCTCAAGCGCATCGAAATCTCGGCCTTCGGCGTGCGCGAGGGCCTGCTGTTCGAGGCCATGCCGCCGCGCGTGCGGGGCCTGGACCCGCTGATCGAGGGCTGCGCCTCGCTGACGGCTCGCCAGGGCGTGGCCGACGACCTGGGCGTGGCGCTGCAAACCTGGCTGACGCCGGCCTTCGACAAGCTGGAGCCGCTGTTCGACGGCCGCGACGCGGTGCTGACGGCCGCCGCCTGCCGTCTGGCCGATCTCGGCGCGCGCCTGCACCCGGACCATCGCGCCGATCTGGTGTTCGAGCAGGTGCTGCGCGCCCCGATCGCCGGCCAGACCCACGCCGAACGCGCCTTCCTGGCCGCCGCCGCCTTCGCCCGCCACGCCACGGCCTTCACGCCGCCGGAGCTGGACGTGCTGGAGCGCCTGCTCAGCCCCGCCCGCATCAAGCGCGCCCGGGCCCTGGGCGCGGCCATCCGCCTGGGTTGCGACCTGTCGGGCCGCAGCCCGGCCCTGCTGTCGCGCTCACGGCTGACGATCGACAAGAGCGACGTCCAGCTGTCGGCCGAAGAGGGCTATGCGGCCATGCTGCTGGGCGAACAGACCGCCAAGCGGGCCTCGACCCTAGCCCAGGTGCTGAGCCTGAAGCTGAAGATCGCGCCGCTCTAGGCGCTGCGCCTCAAGGCCGCGACAGCGCGCCGCAGGCGGAACGGCGTTCCGCGAGCATGGTTTGTTAGCCACGCCAAGCTGAAGCTCCTCGTCTCAGCACGGGGAGAAAGCCGGCATGCAGAAGCAAGTCGCCTACGAACATCAGGACCAGATCCAAGCGCCTTCGGCGAGCCCGCCGCAGACAAGCCCACCACGCGGCGACATCGTACGATTGGCCAACGCCGGCTCGAAGGCCGTCGAAAGCCCCGCCAGGCGATTGCAGCAGGACGTAGCGACCGCGTTCGGCGCCAAAGAAGGCTGGTCGGTGAAGCGGACCGTCCTGCTCGGCGCGGCCTATCACCTGGTGGTGCTGGGCGCCTTGGGCCTGGCGGCGAGCCAGGCCGTGGTCCACCTGGTGGGCTGACGCCGCCTAGGCGACGCCCAGCACCCGCACCAGGACGGCGTGCAGGGCGGCGACCTCGAACGGCTTCTCGACGAAATCCTGCATGCCCGCCGCGCGGCAGGCGGCCATCTCGGCCGGGCTGACCGCGCCGGTCACCGCCACCACCGGCGTCTGCTGGTTGAGGCCGTCGGCACGCAGCCGGCGGGTGGTGTCCAGCCCGTCGAGGCCGGGCATGTTGACGTCCATCAGCACCACGTCGAAGCGCGTCTCGCCGGCCAGCACCAGCGCGCTTTCGCCGTCGGCCGCCAGGGTGACGTCCAGGCCGAAGGCCTCCAGCACCTGGGCCAGGGTGCGGCGGTTGATCTCGTGGTCGTCGACCACCAGGACAGCCGGCGCGTCGTCGAAACCGTCGGCGGACGCGTCCAGCGGCTCTGGCGCGGGCGGCTCCTCGCCGACCGGGGCCGGTAACGTGAGTACGAAGCGCGCCCCCGGCCCCTCGACCGGCTCGGCGGCGAGATCGCCGCCCATCAGGCGGGCCAGATCGCGACTGATGGCCAGGCCCAGTCCCGTGCCGCCGAAGGTGCGGGCCGTGTCGGCGCCCAGCTGGTCGTAGGCCGTGAAGAGCCGCGCCAGCTGTTCCGGGCCCAGGCCCGGCCCGGTGTCGGTGACCGCCAGCGACAGCAGCAGCCCGCCCTCGGCGCGCGGAGTCATCTCCAGCGCCACGCAGATCCGGCCCTCGGGCGTGAACTTGATGGCGTTGGACAGCAGGTTGTTGAGCACCTGGCGCAGACGCACCGGGTCGCCCTTGATCCAGCGCGGCAGGTGGCGGCCGCCGGTGAAACGCAGCGCCAGCCCCTTGTCTCGGGCCTCGGCGCGCCAGAACCGCAGGGTGTCGCAGATCAGGATGCGGGGGGCGAAGTCGATCGACTCGACAGTCATGCGCCCGGCCTCGATCTTCGACAGGTCGAGCAGGTCGTTGAGCAGGGCCCGCATCATCACGCCGGCGTCGGCGATCAGACCGGCCTTGCCCCGGGCCTGGCCGCGGGAAGTGCGGGCGATCTCGCCGGCCCCGGCCAGGATGGCGCTGAGCGGCGTGCGCAGTTCGTGGCTGACCATGGCGACGAAGGCGCTCTTGGCGGCGTCGGCGGCCACGGCCTGTTCGCGACGGATCTCGGCGGCCGTCCTCGCCTCGCGCTCGGCCATCAGGGTCTGGCGCGACCAGCCGAAGACCAGCGATGTGACCAGCACCATCAGTCCGCCGCCGATCAGGAAGGCCTTCACACCCACGTCCTCGTGGTTGGCGGCCAGGACCGGCGAGGCGAAGAGATAGGCCAGATGCGGCGTGGCGGTGACCGCGAAGGCCATTCGCGACCCCTTGGCCCCCATCAGAGCGGTCATCACCGAGCCGGCCAGAAGCAGAGCGCCGCCAGCCGCGCCGGCGGGCAGGCCCGTTCGCCACAGCGGCACCGCCAGCCAGCCGAACGCGACGGCAAGCAGGAAATCGGCGCCCAGGCAGGCGAGAACCCAGCGGCCCGGATTTCCCTCGAAGCCGCGCAGGGCCACGGCCTGGAGACCTTGCGCCGCGAGACAGGCGAACGCCCAAGGCAGCATGAAGGAAAAGCGCGGCGCTAGGCCGATCGCCGCACAGACCATCGCGATGACAAAGAGACGCAGAGGAATCTGCTGCCGCAGGGCCTTTGCCGGTCTTGCATAACTGCGCGCGGCCCTGACCAGCCACGGATCCTGTTCCGCGTACGCCAACTCGACCTAAATCCCCAGTCTTCGGCCGTCCCCACGGCCGACATCTCCGCGACGCCCTTATAGCGTCCGGAGGTCACGATGATTTTGTCAAAACATGTCGGCCAAATGGCCGCTGTGCCGTCTTGCACAAAAGCAGCGCTTGCTCTTCGCGCCGGGTCGTCGGCGGCGCAACCCCTTTTGAGTCGCGCCGCCGGAACGACGGTATCAGGCCGGGCGCGGAGCCCGGCGAACCTCGACGACGCGGACCTTGGTCCCGTCGAGCACCAGGGCCAGTTCGCCCCGCTTGATCTTCAGGGCGTCCGTGCCGAAGGCGTCGCGACGCCAGCCTTGCAGGGCCGGGGTTTCAGCCTCGTCATCGGCGGCGATCTTTTCGAGATCCGAGACGGTGGCGATCAGCTTCGAGGCCACGCCGGCCTCTTCGGCCCGGGCCTTGAGCAGAACCTTCAGCAGCTCGACCACGGCGCCGGCCGAGGGCGGCGGCGGCGGGCCGGGCTTGTCGACCACGGGGGCGTAGCCCTCGGGATCGGCCAGGGCGGCCTTGATCGCGGCCAGCAGGTCGGGACCGAACTTGCTGCCGCCGAAGCCCTTGGGCACGCCACGCAGGGTGTTCAGGCCGTCCAGCGAGGTCGGAGCCTGGGTGGCCAGCTCGTCGATGGCCTCGTCCTTGAGGATGCGGCCACGCGGCTGGTCGCGCTGCTGGGCGGTGCGCTCGCGCCAGGCCGAGACGGCCTTGAACACGGCCAGGTACTTGGCTTGGGTCTTGCGCGGACGCAGGCGACGCCAGGCCTTTTCCGGATCGACGTCATAGGCGGCCGGATCGCTGAGCGCCTTCATCTCCTCCTCGACCCAGGCCAGGCGGCCTGATTCCTGGAGGCGATCGCGCAGTACCGGGAACAGACGCGCCAGGTGCGTCACGTCGGCCAGGGCGTAGGCCAGCTGGGCGTCGGTCAGCGGGCGGCGCGCCCAGTCGGTGAAGCGGCTCGACTTGTCGATCTCGATCTTCAGCATCTGACGCACCAGGGCGTCATAGGCGATTTGCTCGCCGAAACCCGCGGCCATGCCGGCCACCTGGGTGTCGAACAGCGGCGTTGGCATCGCTTTGAGATTGTTGAAGATCTCGACGTCCTGACGGGCGGCGTGAAACACCTTGAGCAGGGTCTCGTCGCGCATCAGTTCGAGCAGCGGCTCGAGGTCGAGGCCGTCCGCCAGCGGGTCGATCACGGCGTCCGAAGACGGCGAAGCGACCTGAATCAAGCAGAGCTTGGGCCAATAGGTGGTCTCGCGCATGAACTCGGTGTCCACGGCGATGAAGGGCTGCCCCTTCAAACCATTACAGAACTCCGCCAGCGCGGCGGTGGTGGTGATCGGCGTCATCGGCTGCTAATAGCCTCGCGCACCCCCGAGTCTGCAAGCGTCAAGCGTTGCGGAGCAGCCACTTTTCTGTCCCAAAGCGCCCGAGAGGGTCCGCGAAGGGCCTGGAACCACAGATGAGCGACCCGATGAGCGATCCGAAGACCGACCAAGCCGGCGGCCTGACCTACGCCCAGGCGGGCGTCGACATCGATGCCGGCAACGCCCTTGTGGACGCCATCAAGCCGCTGGCGAAAGCGACCCGCCGCCCCGGCGCGGAAGCCAGCCTCGGCGGTTTCGGCGCGCTGTTCGACCTGAAGGCGGCCGGCTACGAGGACGCCCTGCTGGTTACGACGACCGACGGCGTCGGCACCAAGCTGCGCATCGCCATCGACGCGGGCATGCACGCCACGGTCGGCATCGACCTGGTGGCCATGTGCGTCAACGACCTGCTGGCGCAGGGCGCCGAGCCGCTGATGTTCCTGGACTACTTCGCCACCGGCAAGCTGGACGTCGAGACCGCCAAGAGCGTGGTCGCCGGCATCGCCGAGGGCTGCAAGCTAGCCGGCGCGGCCCTGGTGGGCGGCGAGACCGCCGAGATGCCGGGCATGTACAATGACGGCGAATACGACCTGGCCGGCTTCTCGGTCGGCGCGGTCGAGCGCGATGGCGTGCTGCCCAAGCTGGACAAGCAGCGGGCCGGCGACGTGATCATCGGCATCGGCTCGTCGGGTCCGCACTCGAACGGCTATTCGCTGGTGCGCCGCGTGGTCGAACGTTCGGGCCTGGCCTGGGACGCTCCCTGCCCGTTTGAAGACGGCAAGACGCTGGCCGAGGCCCTGATGGCCCCGACCCGCATCTATGTGAAGTCGATCCTGCCGCTGCTTCAGTCGGGCCGGGTCAAGGGCGGCGCCCACATCACCGGCGGCGGCCTGATCGAGAACCCGCCGCGCTGCATCGCCGAGGGCCTGGTCCCGCAATTCGACTGGAACGCCTGGGCCCTGCCGCCCGTGTTCGAGTGGCTGCAGGAGGTTGGCCAGATCGACGCTCACGAACTGCGCCGCACCTTCAACTGCGGCGTCGGCTTCATCCTGATCGTCGCGCAAGCCGACGTGGAGCCGGTGCTCGCCGCCCTGCTCAACGCTGGCGAAGACGCGTTTGTTTGCGGCCAGCTGGCCGCCGCCTAATGGCCACGCGGACCAAGGTCGCCGCCCTGATCTCGGGCCGGGGCTCCAACATGGAGGCCCTGGTCCGCGCCGCCCAGGCCCCGGACTGCCCGTTCGAGATCGCCCTGGTGCTGGCCAACAAGGCCGACGCCGGCGGTCTCGCCACCGCTGAGGCGGCCGGGATCGAGGCGCTGTGCGTTGAGAGCAAGCCGTTCGGCAAGGACCGCGAGACCCACGAGCGCGCGGTCGATACGGCCCTGCGTGAGCGCGGGATCGAGGTCATCGCCCTGGCCGGCTACATGCGGATCCTCACGCCCTTCCTGGTCGACGCCTGGGAAGGCCGGATGCTGAACATCCATCCGTCCCTGCTGCCCAAATATCCGGGCCTCGACACCCACGCCCGCGCCATCGCGGCGGGTGACGCCGAAGCCGGCTGCACGGTGCATCTGGTGACCGCCGGGGTGGACGAAGGTCCGATCCTGGGCCAGGCGCGGGTGGCGATCGAGGCTGGCGATGACGATCACGCCCTGGCGGCGCGGGTGCTGAAGGAAGAGCACAGGCTCTATCCGGCGGTGTTGAGCGCGTTCGTGCGGGGGCTCTGAGGCGCGGCTTTCGCTCTTCGGCTTTGCCGTGATACGCTCGATGCATGAAGTCCGAGCCCTCCATCTTCGACGAGATCGATGAAGACGCAGACGCTCGCCGCCACGCCGAGGCGATGGACGACATCGCCGCTGGCCGCCTGATTCCAAACGACGAAGTCTGCGCCTGGCTGGAAAGCTGGGGCACGCCCGACGAGAAGCCGGCTCCGGCCTCGTGGTTCAAGTAGTCTGGACACGTAGCGCGGCCTTGGACCTTCGCGCGATCCAGGCCTATGTCGCAAAATTCAAGCCGCTCGCCGCCCAGCGTCTCGCCGCGCGGCTGGTCAGCGCCGCCCGCAGCCTCGAAACAGCGCCGGATCGCGGCAGATCGATCAGCCGTGGCCGACGCGAACTGACCGTGATCCCGCCCTATCTGATCCGCTACGCCGTTTTTCCCGACCGGGTGGTGATCCTCGAAATCCGCCACGGCGCCCGCGAACAGGACTAGCGCCAAACAAAAAGGCCGGCGGGTCGCCCCGCCGGCCTTTTCGCAGTTCTAAAGCTCGAAAGCCTTAGCCGACGATGTCGGCGTCGGTGAAGAACTGGGCGATTTCGATGCCGGCGTTCTCGAGGCTGTCCGAACCGTGGACCGAGTTTTCGCCGATCGACAGGGCGAACAGCTTGCGGATGGTGCCTTCGGCGGCGTTGTCCGGGTTGGTGGCGCCCATGACTTCGCGGTACTTGGCCACGGCGCCTTCGGCTTCCAGGACCTGCACGACGACCGGCTCGGCGGTCATCTGGGCGACGAGTTCACCGTAGAACGGGCGCTCGGCGTGCACTTCGTAGAACTTCTTGGCCTGAGCTTCGGTCAGGTGGACGCGGCGTTGAGCGACGATGCGCAGGCCGGCTTCCTCGATCACGGCGTTGATCTTGCCGGTGATGTTGCGGCGGGTCGCGTCGGGCTTCAGGATCGAGAAGGTGCGTTCGGTCATTCCGAAAATCTCACAGAGAAAGTTTGTGAATTGGGAGGTTGCGGGCTTATAGCCGGGCGCCTCCTCCCCGCCAACCCCGCGTTCCCAACATGCTTCAGATCAACGAACTTACTTTCGACGCCTGGGGACGCCGGTTCTTCGACAAGGCGACCGTCAGCCTGCCTCCCGGCGCCAAGGTCGGCCTGATCGGCCGCAACGGCGTGGGCAAGTCGACGCTGTTCAAGCTGATCCTCGGTCACCTAGTCGCCGCCGGCGACGAGATCAGCATGCCCAAGAACGCCCGCATCGGTTCGGTGGACCAGGAGCACCCGGCCACGCCCGTAAGCCTGCTCGACACCGTGCTGGAGGCCGACGAGGAGCGTCACGACCTGTTGACCCGGCTGGAGACGGCCGATCCCGAGGAGATGGGCGAGATCTGGAGCCGGCTGATCGAGATCGACGCCGACTCGGCGCCGTCGCGGGCCTCGGAAATCCTGGCCGGCCTGGGCTTCACCCAGGAAGACCTGCAACGGCCGATGAGCGAGTTCTCTGGCGGCTGGCGGATGCGCGTGGCCCTGGCCGCGGCGCTGTTCGCCGAGCCCGACATGCTGCTGCTCGACGAACCGACCAACTATCTCGACCTCGAAGGCGCCCTCTGGCTGGAAGCGCGCCTGAAGAAGTACCCGCACACCGCCCTGATCGTCAGCCACGACCGCGAGCTGCTCAACAACAGCTGCACCCACATGCTGCACCTGGCCGGCGGCAAGCTGGAGCTCTACACCGGCGGCTACGACGACTTCGAGAAGCGCCGCGCCGAGAAGGCCCGCCTGCAACTGTCGGCCAAGGCCAAGCAGGACGCCGAGCGCGCCCACCTGCAATCCTTCGTCGACCGCTTCAAGGCCAAGGCCTCCAAGGCCGCCCAGGCGCAGTCGCGGATGAAGCGCCTGGCCAAGATGGAGCCGGTGTCCACCACGATCGAGGAGCGCGTCGCGCCCTTCACCCTGCCCTCGCCGCCGCGCCCGCTGCCCCCGCCGCTGATCCGGCTGGAGAAGGCCAATGTCGGCTACGAGCAGGGCCGCGCGATCCTCAAGAACCTCAACCTGCGCATGGACCTGGACGACCGCATCGGTCTTCTCGGCGTCAACGGCGCGGGCAAGTCGACCTTCGCCAAGATGATCGCCGGCGCGCTGGACATCCAGACCGGCGAACTGCACCGCGACAAGAAGATGAAGGTCGGCTGGTTCCACCAGCACCAGATCGAGGCGATGGATCCCAACGATACGCCGCTGGAGATCGTCCGCCGGGCCATGCCGGATTCCAGCGAATCCTCGCGCCGTTCGCGCCTGGCCCAATGGGGCCTGAACTTCGACAAGCAGGAGACCACGGTCGCCAACCTGTCGGGCGGCGAGCGCGCGCGCCTGCTGCTGAACCTGGTGGCCATGGACGCCCCGCACGTCCTGATCCTCGACGAACCGACCAACCACCTCGACATCGACAGCCGCCGGGCCTTGCTCGACGCCCTGAACGACTACGAGGGCGCGGTGCTGCTGATCACCCACGACCGCTCGCTGATGGAGCTGGTGGCCGACCGCCTGTGGCTGGCGGCCGACGGCAAGGTCGTGCCCTTCGACGGCGACATGGACGACTACGCCAAGTTCGTGCTCGACCGCGCCAAGCAGGCCGTGAAGCCGACCCAGGTGGCGCGCGAACCGGCCAAGGCCGAGACGGCGTCCGCCCCGGCCGCCAAGAAGGTCGCCATCGAGCCGCTGCGCCGCAAGGTCGAGGCGGCCGAACAGGTGCTGAACCGCAAGACCCGGGATCTCGCCGAACTGGAAGCCCAGTTGGCCGACCCGCAGCTCTATGTGAAGACGCCGGCCAAGGTGCCCGAACTGGAAAAGCGCCGCGACAACGCCAAGGCCAAGCTCGACGAGGCCGAGGCCACGTGGATGGAGCTGGCCGAGCAGCTGGCGGAAGCCGAGGGCTAAGGCCCCACTCGCGGTAAACGTCAATAAACCAAGAGATTTAGCCGTTCCGACAGACCTGCGGTCGTATCCCTTGCGACATGACCGCAGCCCTCGCCAGCCGCAACCACGTCGTCGCCAATCCGGAAGGATTGTCGGCCGGCTGCGTGCTGGAGGCCTTCGCCGCCTGGCTCGACCAGCGCCTGGCCGAGGCCACGCGGCTGGAGATGGACCTGGCCTTCCGCGACCGTCCGTTCGACGTCGAGATCGGCCGCGTTCCAGCCCTGGTCGGCTGGGAGCACCGCTATCTCGCCCCCGGCGCCGAGGCGCCCAAGGGCAAGATGTGGACGGTCTACCGCCTGCACGACCAGACCGGCCGCCCCAGCGAACTGGCGACCGCCCGGGCCAGCGCCGACAAGTTGGAAGACCTGACCCCGCTGCTGGGCGAACTGGGCTATCTGGGCGTATTCGACGGCGACGCGGCGATGTTCCCGGGCGTCGGCAAGCGCTAGCGGCGCTTGAGTTTGGTGATGCCGGCCCGCTTGAGGGCCTTCTCGATCCCTGGCCAGCTCGGCTCCCCCGGTCTCTGCATGGCGTCCAGGTGCATGTTGCGCACGCTAGTCCAGCAGCGCACGCCTTCCTCCATCTCCTGACGAAAGCTGGCCAGTTCCTCGGCCGGCGCGTCGTGAGCGACGCTCTCGACGTCGCGCATGGTTCTCTGGATCAGGGCGACGTTCTGCTCGCAGGCGGCGATGACGCCGCGATAGGCCGCATCGAGCTTGGGGTTGCGGGAGGTTCGGCGCAGGCGGGTGCGTGGCGGTTTCGACTTGGGCATGGGATTTCTCCGCTTCAAAGGGATAGAGCGCCTGGGGCGCACCCCCTCAGTCGCTCCGCGACAGCTCCCCCAGAGGGGGAGCATCTGGTGCGACGCCTCTAATCCTCCCCCTCTGGGGGAGGTGGCCCAGAGGGCCAGAGGGGGTCAGCGCAGGCATGCGATCTCGATCTCCCGTGAAAACTCACGAAAGTTGATGGGGAGGCGCGGAGCGGCCGGGCGGAGCCCGGAGACCGTGATGTGGTTTAGCGTTTCGGCTTCGTCTGACCGCTCCGCCGCATCATTTGTCTCGGAGGGGCCAGAGGCGCGGGTGTTGTTTCAACCCAAGGGCCAGCCTTTCCCCCGGACGGGCAGGACCAACAGCCCCGCGGTGATCCGGCGACGGCCTCGGCTGATCCTGTTAGGCCGGTTTAGCGATCCCGACCCTGTCGACCCGCTCGTCTCGTCACGGAACGGCTGGCGGCCCAATCACGCCTTCTGAGCGATCCTGCAAACCCGCCCTTCCCATGACGCTTCAAGCGGCCCCGCTCGATGCGATCCACAGCCGCTAACTCGGGCCGGTACCAAGAGCCCTCCCCATGGCTGGGATGGGGATGATTATGGGGCGGCTCGATCAGGTGGGGATAAGTTGGGGTTATAAAGTTGTAGAGCGTTGAGTTGGTTGGACTCTTTTCCGCATTCGCCGTGTGAGCAGCGTGCGTAAGGCCGCCCCAACTCCGTAAAATCCCCGCGAAAGCGGGGACCCAGGCTTTTTCTGAAACCCACGGCGCTCGACGATAAAACACCTGGGTCCCCGCTTTCGCGGGGATTTTACGGGGGAGAGGATCGGGATGAGACCGTTGACGGTGTAACCCCTCACCCTCCCTCTCCCTATGGGAGAGGTGTTGGAGTGGTGGGTTTGAGCTTGATCGACGTCACCGCAGCCGCCCCGTCGGAGCGCAGGACCAGGACGTTGGTCCCGGCCAGCAGGTGCACCGTCCCGCCGGAGCGCACGGCCGCGCCGCTGTTGGCCGTCAAGGTCATCGCCCCCTGGCCGTCGATCCGCACCGCGTAGGCCCCTGCCCGTTCCGCCGTCACCGTGTAGCGCAGCCATTCGCCGGCGGTGAAGTCGGTGACGCTCTGGCCGTCGGGGGCGATGTCGACCCCGTCGTTGCGGGCGGTGCGGCCGTTGTTCCAGAGGGTGCGGTCGGCGCCGGTGGCGACGTGGTAGTTGGCGGCGTCCGTGTCCCAGTAAGCCTTGCCGATGACCCCGAGGTCGTAGTCGACGGCGGCGATGGTTCCGCCTTTGGCGGTGACGCGGTGAGGCTTGAACGGGCGGGTAGCGTCGTCGTGCGGCTGGCGCAGCATGGCGTCGAGCACGTCGGGGTGGCGCAGATTGTTTTCGAACCGCACGTCGCGGGAGGCCAGCTTCATCAGCACGGCGTAGGCTTGGTCGGCCGGGACGGGGGTCTTGGCCTCGCCGGTCAGGGTGGCGACGACGGCGTCGTAGTCGGGGCCGACCTGGACCTCCAGCGGCTGGTTGAAGCCAATCTTCTTCAGCGGCCAGAAGGCCCAGCCGATCCCATGGCCCTCGACCAGGCGGATGGCGTCGGCGAACCAGACGTTGGAGTTCTCGCCCGACTCCCCCAGCCAGACCGGCAGGCCGGTCTGCTCGCGCAGTTTCAGGATCGGCTCGACCGAGGCCTGGTCGTTGCGGTTCCAGTACTTGTGGAACGACAGGGCCATGTTGGCGTCCCAGGGCTTTCCCAATCCCTTGTAGTTGTTGCCCCAGCAGTTGCCCTCGATGATCATCAGGTGGCGCTGGTCGACCTCGCGGATCGCCGCCGTGATCCGGCGCTGGACGTCCCAGAGCAGGTCCTGCTTCTCGTCGGCGCAGCCGTTGCCCGACGCCTTCCTGTCGAAGTCCCAGTTGGGCTCGTTGAGCACGTCATAGGCGGCGATGGCCGGCTCGTCCTTGTAGCGCTCGGCCAGTTTCCGCCAGAGCGCGATGGTCTTGCGCTGGTTCTCGGGGCTATCCCACAGCGACGGCTTGGCCGGATCGCGATCGGAGATGGCCAGGTCGTTCCCCTGCCCGCCCGGCGCGGCGTGCAGATCCAGGATCAGGTGCATGCCGTTGGCCTTGGTCCAGGCCAGCAGGTCGTCGATGCGCTTGAAGCCGTCCTCTTTCCAGGTGTCGGCGCCGGGGACGGGCTCCTGGTCGACCGGCAGGGTCAGGAGGGCGTAGTGCATCGGCAGGCGCACGGAGTTGAAGCCGGCGGCGGCCATGTAGTCGATGTCGGCCTTGGTGGTGTGGTTGTCGAGCCAGGCCGTGTGGATCGCAGCCTCGCGCTGCGGGCCGACCAGGGCGGCGATGCGGGCGCGGATGACGTGCTCCTGGCCGAGCTTGGACAGGCGCAGCATGTAGCCCTCCTGCAGCATCCAGCCGCCCAGGCCCATGCCGCGCAGGACGACCGGCGCGCCGGTCTCGTCGATGATGCGGTCGCCCTGGGCCTTCAGCCATTGCGGGCCGGGAGGCGGCGCGGGCTCGGCGGCGAGCGCGGTAGAGACGGCGAGCAGAGACGCGGCGGCGGCCAGGACGGCGGCGAACTTCATGGACGAACTCCCCAGCGCGCGCGGCTGGTTGGGAGGTCGCCGCTGCGTCGCGGGCGGAGTTGGCCCGGGGACTTGGATTCTGTCTAGATGGACTCGACATTTATCCATGAGGACAAATGGTTAGGTAGAATTCTGGAAGTAGGCGGCGCTAGTTCTTAAAGCGACAAAATTGCCCGTCATCCCGGCCGTAGCGAAGCGAAGAGCCGGGACCCAGGGGCGGCGCGCAGTGAGGCGGCGACCGCTGGCAGCGCGAACCTTATCGCGGCGCCCAGTCCCCTGGGTCCCGGATAAGCGCTTCGCGCTTTCCGGGATGACGATCTTCTTGAGAGCTGTGAGGGAGGAAGCCCCTCAGCCGCACTTCACCTGCTGGACCACGCCCGTATCGGGATTGAACAGGATGTTCAGGCGGTCGGCGCGGTAGTCCATGGTCACCGGACAGGTGGTGCAGGCCACGCGCCAGCGGGAGGGATCGACCGGGGCCGGCAGTTCGGTGCGGTTCTTGCCGACGAAGGCTTGGGCGTCCTTCAGGCCGCACTGGTCCTTTTCGGGTTCCGGCGGCTTGGGCAGGGCGATGGCCGGCGGGGCGACCGGGGTTTCGGGCGGCGGCGGCGGGGCGGGCTCGGGCGCGCCGGTCGAGCAGGCCGCCAGGACCATGGCTGCGCCGAACATCACGCCAAACCGCTTCACGAACCGCGTCATGCCTTCTTCTCCCATCCGCGTTCGGCCTGCTGCCAGTAGGACACCGGGTGGCCGGCCGCCTTGAACGCCTTCCAACGGCCCCGCGCCAGCCGCAGGGCCTCTTCGTCACGACCGTCGAACAGCAGGATGCAGCGCGTGAACGCGGCAAGGTCCCCCGGCTCGGCGCCGTCGAGCAGGAACAACGCGTCCCCGCCGTTCGGGTTGTCGAGACCGGCGCTGAGCAGCACCGGCTGGCGTTCGGCCAGGGGCTCCTCGGCCATGCCGTGCGGCAGGAAGCTGTCGTCGCGAAAGGTCCAGAGATGGGCGTCCAGCGCGTTGAGACGCGCCGGGTCCCCGCCCCGGACCAGAGCCTTCCAGCCGCGCCCCAGGGTCTTTTCCAAGAGCTCGGGCAGCACCTGTTCGGCGCTGCTTCGCTCCAGATGGTAGAACCAGATCTCGCAGGGCGCGGCGCTCATGCTTGTGCCGGAGCCCTTTGGGCTCCGCCCCAAATGTTAGTTGGAGCGTGGCAACCGCCGAAACCGCTCACACTTTCGGCTGCCACGCTCACGCGTCAGCCTTCGTAGGCGTCGGCGACGAGGCGGTTGAGCAGGCGCACGCCGAAGCCGGCCGCGCCGTCCGGCACGGTCGGATCGGACGAGCCCTTGCGCCAGGCGGTCGAGGCGATGTCGAGGTGAGCCCACGGCACGCCATTGACGAAGCGCTGCAGGAACAGGCCCGCCGTGATCGAGCCGGCCGGACGGCCGCCGATGTTCTTCATGTCGGCGATCGGGCTTTCGATCTGCTTCTCGTAGGCCTTGGGCAGCGGCAGGCGCCACAGCGGTTCGCGCTCGGACTCGCCGGCGGCCAGCAGCTTCTCCGACAGGCCGTCGTTGTTGCTGAACAGGCCCGCATAGTCGTTGCCCAGCGAGATGATGATCGCGCCGGTCAGGGTGGCGAGATCGATCATGAACTTCGGCTTGAAGCGCTCCTGGGTGTACCAGAGGGCGTCGGCCAGCACGAGGCGGCCTTCGGCGTCGGTGTTGATGACCTCGATGGTCTGGCCCGACATCGAGGTGACCACGTCGCCGGGGCGCTGGGCGTTACCGTCGGGCATGTTCTCGACGAGGCCGAGCACGCCGATGGCGTTGACCTTGGCCTTGCGGCCGGCCAGGGCGTGCATGACGCCGGCCACGGCGGCCGCGCCGCCCATGTCCCACTTCATGTCCTCCATGCCGTCGGCGGGCTTGATCGAGATGCCGCCGGTGTCGAAGCAGACGCCCTTGCCGACGAAGGCGATCGGCTGGGCCGACTTGTCGGCCGCGCCGTTCCAGCGGGCGATGACCAGCTGGCTCTCGCGGACGCTGCCCTGGCCGACGCCCAGCAGCGAGCCCATGCCGAGCTTGGCCATTTCGGCCTCGCCGAGGATCTCGACTTCCAGGCCCAGGCTCTCGAGGCCCTTCACGCGGGCTGCGAACTCTTCCGGGTGCAGGATGTTGGCCGGCTCGGAGACGAGGTCGCGGCTGAACAGGATGGCGTCGGCCAGCGGCTCGAGCGCGGCGAAGGCCTTCTGGGCCTTGGCCGGATCGGCGGCGGCGACCTTCACCGTGGCGACCGAGGGCTTCTTCTCGGCCTTCTCGGTGGTGCGGTACTTGTCGAAGCGATAGGCGGCCAGCTTGACGCCGAAGGCGACGCGGGCGGCGGTCTCGGCGTCGCCGCCGAGCTTGAGCAGCAGCTCGGTGACGCCCGAGGTCTTGACCGCGCCATAGGCATGGGCGGCGGCGATCTCGACGGTCTCCGGCTCGACCACGCCCGAACCGTCGACGCCGATCACCACCACGCGGGCGGCGTCGAGGCCCGCCGGGGCGACGATGTCGAGCACCTGGCCCTTGGCGCCGATGAAGCGGCCGCCGGCCGCGGCGCGGACGATGGCCCCGCCGGCGGCGTCGTTGACCGCCTTGGCCTCGGGCGAAAGGGCGGCGGCCTCGTAGGCGAGGACGGCGATGGCGGCGTTGGCGCCGGCCTGGCTGTCGGCGGGGACGAACTCGATACGCATGGAGCGCTCCTGGGAAGCGGAAAGCCCGGTCGCGGCGCGGCCTCAAGAAGGCCGCGATCCGACGCGACAGGACGTGAACGCCCGGCATAGTCCATGCCGATCCTTGGGAAAAGACCGTCGCCGTTCACAGCCCCGTCACGCCGTCCCAACGCCGTCCCACATCATGTCTTCGGTTGTGCCAAGCCGAGCCAGACGTGTAGAACACGCCCACGCCGGGGTTCGCCGCGCGAATCCGTGAAGCCCCCGAAACCACCCCCTGCATGCGCCTGATCGAACGCTATCTTTTCCGACAGCTGGTCGGGCCGAGCCTCCTGGCCATCGCGGCCCTGGCGGCGCTGGCTCTACTCGCCCGTAGCCTGTCGGAATTCGACATTCTCGTGGAGCAGCGCCAGACGGCGTTGATCTTCGCCAAGATGATCCTGCTGGCCCTGCCGCAGCTGCTCAACATCATCATGCCAATCGCCCTGTTCGTGGCCGCCCTGGTGGCCCTGAACCGTCTGCATACCGAGCAGGAGATCGTCGTCTGCTTCGCCGGCGGCATGAGTCGCTGGCGGGTGATCTCGCCGGCCATGCGGCTGGCGGTCGGCGCGACCCTGGTGTCGCTGGCGCTGGGTCTCTGGGCGCAGCCGTGGTCGGCGCGACTGATCCGCGAGACGGCCTTCGACATGAAGACGGACCTGGCCTCGACCCTGGTGCGGCCCGGCGAGTTCACCGAGCCTGGTCCTGGCCTGACGGTCTACGCCCAGTCGATCGACCGTGACAACCTGATCAAGAACCTGTTCATCCACCAGGAAAAGCCCAACGGCGGCTCGGTGACCTACACGGCCCGCGAAGGCGTCATCGCCAAGCGCAACGGCCTGCCGGTGCTGATCATGCGCAAGGGCTCGAACCAGGAATTCGCCAGCAACGGCGTGCTGAACTACCTGTCGTTCGAGGAATATGTGTTCGACCTGTCGAGCCTGTTCCAGAGCGACGAGCTGCTGCACTACAAGATCGCCGACCGCTATCCGCACGAGCTGTTCTTTCCCGACCTGACCCAGGACTGGGAGCAGCACAACCGGGTGAAGCTGATCGCCGAGGGCCACTCGCGCCTGTCCAGCCCGCTCTACAACCTCGCCATGATGGCCATGGCCCTGGCGGCCGTGATCGGCGGCTCGTTCAGCCGCATGGGCTACGCCAAGCGGATCGCCGCCGTCGGCGCGGCCGCGGCGGTGGTGCGCATCCTCGGCTTCGGCGTGCAGGCGGCCTGCGACGACTCCGTGTGGCTGAACGTGCTGCAATACGCCGTGCCGATCGCCGCCACCTGGTGGGGCCTGGCCCAGATCTTCCGCCAGAAGGTCATGCGCTACGTGGCCCTCGGCGCGCATCGCGACGACCTCCAGCCGATGGGAGCCGCCTCGTGATCGGCCCGGGGATGATCGAGCGCTACGTGCTGCGCAAGACGCTGGCCTCGCTGGGCGCGGCCCTGGCCGTGCTGGGCGCGCTGGTGATGCTGATCGCCTTCGTCGACATCAGCCGCAACGTCGGCACGCGATCGGAAGACGCGGGCTTTGGCCAGCTGCTGTACCTGACCCTGCTGCAGGCCCCCGCCACCCTGCTGACCCTGACGCCGTTCATCTTCCTGTTCGGTACGCTGGGCGCGTTCGTCGGCCTGAACCGCCGCAGCGAGCTGATCGCCATGCGGGCGGCGGGCGTCTCGGCCTGGCGGTTCATCCTGCCGGCGGCCTTCGCGGCTTTTGCGATGGGCGTGGTGACCGTCACCCTGCTCAACCCGCTTACCGCGGCGATGAGCGCCCGCTTCGAGACCGAGCGCGACGCCCTGCTGGCCGGCTACCTCAAGGAAGCGCCCAAGGGCGCCTGGCTGCGCCAGGGCGACACCAAGCGCCAGATCGTCATCCGCGCCCGCATGCGCGACAGCGTGGGCGGCGCCGTGCGCCTGCGCGGCGTGTCGTTCTTCGTCTACGACGTCCAGCCCAACGACACCCTGATCTTCAAGGAGCGCTACGAGGCGGCCGAAGCGCGGCTGGAGCCGGGCTTCTGGCGCCTGACCGGCGTCAGCGTCGCCACGCCGGGCGTCGGCGCCATGCGCACCGAAAGCGTCACCGTGCCGTCGGACCTCGACGAGCGCACAGCGGCCGACCGCTTCAAGAACCCGCAGGCCGTGGCCTTCTGGCGCCTGCCCGAGACCATCGCCCGCACGGAAGCCGCCGGCTTCTCGGCCACGCCGTTCAAGCTGCGCCTGCAGCAGATCCTGGCCACGCCGCTGCTGTTCGCGGCGATGTCGGTGCTGGCGGCGGCCTTTTCGCTGCGCCTGATGCGCCTGGGGGGCCTTGCGGCGCTCGCCGGCTCTGGCGTCGCGCTCGGTTTCGGCTTCTTCTTCTTCAACGAACTCTGCGGCGCGCTCGGCAAGGCCGATCTCCTGGGGCCGATCCTGGCCGCCTGGACCCCGCCGGCCGCGGCGCTTTTGGCGGGGCTGACCCTGCTTTGCTATACCGAGGATGGTTGAGTCTGTGACGCCGGCATCGAGGCCCCTGATGATCGATCTAAGCCCAGCGCCCGGCGCGGCGGTTCGCAAGCTGCTGATGGCCGGCGTCGCGTGGCTGGCGTTCGCCGCCAGCGGCGCGCACGCGGCCCAGCCGTCCCTGGCGAGCGTGCCCGAGGTTCCGGCCAAACCGGCCGCGGCCGACGACGGCCTCGGCGACGACGGCTACTATCTCGAATCCGACCTGCTGATCCGCGACGACGTGGCCCAGACCATGACCGCCCAGGGATCGGTGGAGGTGCGCTACCAGGGCCGCGTGCTGCGCGCCCAGGAAGTGATCTACGACACCAAGACCGGTGTGGTCACCGCCCACGGCAAGGTGCAGCTGATCAACGCCGACGGCACGGCCCAGTTCGCCGACGACCTGACGCTGGACAAGGACATGCGCGCCGGCTTCGCGCGCAACTTCTCCACGCGCCTGGACAAGAACGTGAAGATCGCGGCCGCCACCGCCATCCGCCGCAACGAGCAGGTCACCGAACTCAACCAGGCGATCTACACCCCCTGCGACGTCTGCGCCGAGAAGCCGACCCCCACCTGGTCGATCGAGGCCGACAAGGTGGTGCAGGATAAGTCCAAGAAGATCGTCTACTACCACGGGGCCCGCATCCGCCTGTGGGGCGCGCCGCTGCTGTACCTGCCGCTGTTCTGGCACCCGGACCCGCAGGCCGAGCGCAGCTCGGGCTTCCTGACGCCGAAGGTCGGCCTCTCGAAGAAGCGCGGCCTGTCCTACCAGCAGCCCTATCTGCAGGTCATCTCGCCGTCTTCGGATGTCGTGCTAAGCCCTCAAATCAACACGAAAATTAATCCATTCCTCAACGTCAATTACCGCAAGCGCTTCTACTCGGGCATGCTCGAGGCGCGCATGGGGGCGACGTACGAGAAGGAGTTCGACAACAAGGGCAACCGCTTCGGCGACGCGACCACCCGCAGCTACATCCTGGCCAAGGGCGCGTTCGACATCGACGAAAATTGGAAGTGGGGCTTCAGCGCCGAGCGCGCCTCCGACGCCCTGCTGTTCGACAAGTACGACATCAACGACGTCTACGAGCAGCGCGGCCTGTTCACGAGCGAGGATCACCGCCTGACCTCGCAGATCTACGCCTCGCGGCAGGACACGCGGTCGTGGTTCTCGGTCTCGGCCGTCTCGGTGCAGGGCCTGCGGGTCGTGGGCACCGATTCCACCACGGGCCTGGGCAACAAGTTCGAGAACAGCGGGGCCTTCCCGTTCATCGGCCCGCTGGTCGAAGGCCGCTGGGAGCCGGAATCGCCGGTGCTGTTCGGCCGCCTTCGCCTGCAAGGCTCGGGCGTGGTGCTGAACCGCTCCGAATCGCAATTCGGCGAGTCGCCCTACTCCTCGGCCATGCAGACGGCCTATCGCGGCCAGAACGGCGTCGACAGCGCCCGCGGCAGCTTCCAGGCCGACTGGCGCGCCAGCGCCGTGGTCGGTCCCGGCCTGCGTATCCAGCCCTTCGCCCAAGCCCGCGCCGACGCCTACAACATCAAGGGCGTCTACCTGACGACCGCGGCTCTGGCCGCCGGCGACGACGCCGAGATCAGCTATTCGCGCACCCTGGGCGTGGCCGGCGTCGACTTGAGCCTGCCGCTCTACAAGGGCCTGAAAAACGGCGGCAGCGTCATCATCGAGCCGATCGTGCAGCTGGCGACGGGCTCGGACAGCTCGCGCGTGCCCGTGGTCGTCGCCCGCGACGGGACCACGACCTACCTCTACAACGAGGACAGTTCGGCCTTCGAGTTCGACGAGACCAACCTGTTCCGCACCAACAAGTCGCCGGGCTTCGACCTCTACGAGGGCGGCACCCGGGCCAATGTGGGTGGTCGCGCGACCTTCACCACGGCCGACGGCCGCGGCGGCAGCATCCTGATCGGCCGCAGCTTCCGCACCGAGTACGACCCGCTGCTGCCGGAACGCACCGGCCTGCAGGAAAAGTCGTCCGACTGGATCGTGGCGGCCACGGTCACGCCGGTGAAGGGCGTCAACGCCTATGTCCGCACCCGCCTGGATTCGGACACCACCGAGATCAACCGCATCGAAACCGGCATGGACGCCTCCACGGCGCGCCTGCAGGGCTCGTTCCGCTATCTGAAGGACACGGTCGACTCCAACGGCGAGCGGCAGGAAAACTTCGAGACGCGGGGCCAGCTGAAGCTGACCAGCAAGTGGGCCCTGACGGCCTTCGGCCAGCTCGACCTGGTGGCCGAAACCTGGCGTCGCCGCGACCTGGGCGTCGCCTACACGGACGATTGCATCCGCATCGACATCATCTACCAACACGAAGACCGCTATAGCTCGACGGTGACGGGCCTGAAGCTCCAGCCCGACGAGTCGATCGTGGTCCGCCTAACCCTCGCCACATTGGGTGATACAGGGTACAGCGACTGATTATTCCATCGCGCCGGGGGGCGTGCGGGGGTCCGCACGCGTCCTTGTGGCGTATCGAGGCGCGACCGCCGACAGGCAGCTGGAAGGTCGTTGCGTCTCAACGGTTTGAAATCGAGGTCGATCGGCGACGGTCGGGCTCCAGAGGAACGACACTACCCATGCGGGCTGCGCGTAGCGTGACGACTTTTGCGGCCAGCGCCGCGTCCATCCTCGCCCTGACCGTGGCGGCCATGCCGGCCCACGCGCGTCAGGCCGCGCCCACCATCGACGCCCCCGCGGCGGCCCAGCCGGAAGCTCAGGCTCGCGCCAATCCGCTGTCGGAAAGCGTCGCGGCCGTGGTCAATGACGACATCATCTCGTCCTACGACCTGATGCAGCGCATGCGCCTGCTGATGATCACCTCGGGCATGCAGCCGACCCAGGAGAACCTGCCCCAGCTGGAGCAGGAAGCCCTGCGCTCGCTGATCGACGAGCGCGTTCAGCTCCAGGAGCTGCGCCGCGTCGAGAAGGAACAGAAGATCACGATCATCTCGACCGACAAGGAAGTCGACGAGGAGATCGGCAGCATCGCCCAGGGCAACAAGATGACGGCCCAGCAACTGCTGGACCAGCTGGCCGCCCAGGGCGTCAGCGCCGACACCTGGCGCTCCCAAATCCGCGCCGAGTCGAGCTGGCAGAACTGGATCAGCGGCCGCTACGGCTCGCGCCTGCGCATCGGCGAAGACCAGATCAAGGCCTTCCAGCGCCGCCTGGCCGAGTCGGCCAGCAAGCCGCAGTACCAGGTCAGCGAAGTGTTCATCGACGCCACCCGCGTCGGCGGTCCGGACGTGGCCCTGAACGGCGCCCGCCAGCTGGTGACCCAGATCCAGCAGGGCGCGCCCTTCCCGGCCGTGGCCCGCCAGTTCTCGGCCGCGGCGACCGCGGCCAACGGCGGCGACGCCGGCTGGGTCAGCCCCGGTGAAATGCCGGCCGAGGTCGATGCGGCCCTGGAACAGCTGCGCCCCGGCCAGCTGTCGGCCCCGATCTCGGTCAAGGACGGCGTCTACATCGTCTATCTGCGCGACAAGCGCTCGGGCGCCAAGGCGACCCTGGTCGACCTGAAGCAGGTGGCCGTGGCCCTGGCCAAGGACGCCCCGGAAGCCGACGTGCAGTCGGCCACCGCCCTGCTGGCCGGCCTGAAGCCCAAGCTGACCAGCTGCCAGACCCTCGAGGCCGAAGCCGGCAAGGTGGACGGCGTCGTGGCCGGCGACCTGGGCGAAGCCGAGATCGGCGACCTGGCCCCGGCCTTCCAGGAGGCCGCCAACGCCCTCAACGTCGGCCAGATCTCGGATCCGATCCGCACCGACGCCGGCCTGCACCTGATCGCGGTGTGCGGCAAGCGCCAGTCGGGCGCCGCGGCCCCGTCGCATGACCAGATCGAGAATCGCCTGCGGGGTCAGCAACTTGCGCTGATCTCCAAACGTTACCTGCGAGACCTGCGCAACTCCGCCACCATCGAGACCCGGTGAAGACAGACACCCTGGCCCTGAGCGTCGGCGATCCCGCCGGCGTCGGGCCCGAGATCATCGCCAAGGCCTGGGCGGCCCTCCGGGAGACCGGACCCGTGTTCATGGCCGTCGGTGATCTCCAGAGTCTGGCCGCAGCCGGCGGCGGGGTGAAGGTTCGCCCCGTGACCGGTCCGGTCGAGGCCGCCAGGGTCTTCGCCGACGCCCTGCCGGTGCTGGACCTGCCGCTGCAGTCGCCGGTGATCGCCGGCCAGCCCTCCAGCGCCCACGCCGCCCAGATCATCCGCTGTATCGAGACCGGCGCGGGCCTGGCCCTGTCGGGCGCGGTGGCGGGCCTGGTCACGGCGCCGATCGCCAAGGCCCCGCTGTACGAGGCCGGCTTCAAGTTTCCCGGCCATACCGAGTTCCTCGCCGAACTGACCGCTCCGGCGCCCTACGAGGGCGCGCGCGGGCCGGTGATGATGCTGACCGCCGGCGACCTGCGCGCCACCCTGGTGACGATCCACCAGTCGGTGGGTTCGGTGCCGGCCGCGCTCAGCGTCGAGCGCATCGTCGAGGCGGGCCTGGTCACCGCCCAGGCCCTGAAGACCGATTTCGGGATCGCCGCGCCGCGCCTGGCGGTGGCCGCGCTCAACCCGCACGCCGGCGAAGGCGGAGCCCTGGGCCGCGAGGAGATCGACGTGATCATCCCGGCGGTGGAGGCCCTGCGCGCCCGCGGCGTCGATGCCCGCGGCCCCTCTCCCGCCGACAGCCTGTTCCACCCCGACGCCCGACGGACCTATGACGGGGTGCTGTGCATGTACCACGACCAGGCCCTGATCCCGGTGAAGATGCTCGACTTCTGGGGCGGGGTGAACGTGACCCTGGGCCTGCCGATCGTGCGCACCTCGCCCGACCACGGCACCGGCTTCGACATCGCCGGCCGCGGGATCGCCCGCCCCGACAGCCTGATCGCCGCCATCCACCTGGCTGCCCAGATCGCCGCTCGACGTAGCGCCAGCTAGGCTTTCGCGGCGTTTCGATCTAGACGGGGACCATGACGTCCCCTTCCCTCGCCGACCTGCCGCCGCTGCGTGAAGCGCTGGAGCGCCACGGCCTGCTGGCCCGCAAGAGCTTCGGCCAGCACTTCCTGCTCGACCTCAACATCACCCGCAAGATCGCGCGCCTGGCCGAGGTGGGCGAAGGCGACACGGTGATCGAGGTGGGCCCCGGCCCCGGCGGCCTGACACGGGCCCTGCTGGAGACCGGCGCGCGGGTGATCGCCGTCGAGAAGGACAGCCGCTTCCTGCCGCTGCTGGGCGAGCTGTCCGAAGCCGCCGAGGGCCGCCTGACCCTGGTCGAGGGCGACGCCCTGCGGGCCGACATGGCCGCCCTGGCTGGCGGTCCGGCGCACATGGTCTCCAACCTCCCCTACAATGTCGGCACCCAGCTGCTGATCGACTGGCTGACCGGGCCTTTCCGCCCCCTGTCGATGACCCTGATGTTCCAGAAGGAGGTCGCCGACCGCATCGCCGCCCAGGACGGCGACGACGCCTATGGGCGGCTGGCGGTGATCTCGCAGACCGTCTGTACGGCCAAGGTGGTCATGGACCTGCCGGCCCGCGCCTTCACGCCGCCTCCCAAGGTCGCTTCGGCCGTGGTGCGGCTGGTTCCGCTGGCGCCCGCGCCGGACAAGGCGATGGTCTCGGCGCTGGAGCGGGTGACCGCCGCGGCCTTCGGCCAGCGCCGCAAGATGCTGCGCTCGAGCCTCAAGCCCCTGGGCGGCGGCGCCCTGTGCGAAGCGGCCAGCGTCGATCCGGACGCCCGGGCCGAGACCATCCCTGTCGACGGCTTTCAAGACCTGGCGCGGGCGCTGATCGCGAGCAGCTGAGCCTTAGGACCCTTGCCAACCGGCGCTAGCGGGGGAATCAATCTCTGCATGCAGGCCTCGCCCGAGCAGCAGCACCTGGTCCTGGTCGTCGATGACGACGAGCTGGTGACGGAATTCGTCCGGTTCCGCCTGGAGACCGAAGGCTTCGCCGTCGAGGTGGCGCACAACGCCGAGGACGCCCTGGCCGCGGCCGTGCGCCGCCCGCCGCACCTTCTGCTGCTCGATGTCGGCCTGCCGGAGATCAACGGCCTTACCCTGCTGCGCCGGCTGCGGGTGGAAAAGCGGCTCAAGGACGTGCCGGCGATCATGATCACCGCCTCGGCCGCGGGCGCCAACGTCAAGGCCGCCATGGAGGCCGGCGCCGTCGGCTATGTGCTCAAGCCGTTTTCAGCCGACGACCTGTTGCAAAGGGTGCGCGCGGCGACCAAGAACCAGTCTCGCGTCTGGTTATGACGCACCGCGTACGGAGCCCCGCATGACGACCCGTCCCCTGGCCCTGGTGATCGACGACGACACCCTGATGCTGGAGTTCGTGTCGGGCGCGCTGACCGACGGCGGCTTCGACGTGCGGACGGCCGAGGACGCCCAGAGCCTGCTGACCGACGTGCACGACCGCAAGCCGGCCATCGTCTTCCTGGACGTGCGGATGCCCGGCGAGACCGGGATCGAGGTGCTGCGCCGCCTGCGGGTCAGCGACTGGGGCCGCGAGGTGCCGGTGGTGATCATGACCGGCGAACGACGCCTGGACCGCGTGGTCGAGGCCATGAGCGCCGGCGCCACCACCTACATGATGAAGCCGTTCACGCCCGCCCAGATCGTCATGCGGGCCAAGGAACTGATCCAGCCGCGCGAGAGCGGCAGCTTTCACTACTGAGGCCCTACAGGGGGCTCAGCGGGCCCTCAGATATCTTCCGCCAGCAGGTCGCCGACCAGGTTGCCGATCCAGGGGTTGCGCGAGCGCTTCTGGCGTTCGGCGTGGTAGATGTGGGCGAGATCCGCGTAGGCCTTGTCGAAGTCGTCGTTGAGCACGACGTAGTCGAACTTCTCCCAGGCGGCGACCTCGTCCTTGGCGCGCGACAGGCGCCGGGCGATGACTTCCTCGCTGTCCTGGCTGCGGGCGTGCAGGCGGCGGCTCATCTCGGCCAGCGAAGGCGGCAGGATGTAGACCAGCACGCTGTCGGGACCGGCCTGGGCGTGCACCTTCATGGCGCCCTGGAAGTCGATGTCGAACAGCACGCTCTCGCCTTCGTCGAGCGCGGCCAGGATCGGGGCCTTGGGGCTGCCGTAGTAGTTGCCGTAGACCTCGGCCCACTCGAAGAAGGCGTCCTGGGCGATCATCTCCTGGAACTTGTCCTTGGAGACGAAGTGGTAGTCGCGGCCGTCGTGCTCGCCGGGGCGCGGCTCGCGGGTGGTGGCGCTGATCGACAGGTGCAGGTCGCCGTGGTCGGCCACCAGGCGGCGGGTCAGCGAGGTCTTGCCGACGCCCGAGGGGGCCACCACCATCAGGAGGAGGCCGCGGTGCTTGCCCCCGTGCTTCTGGGCCGGGTTATTCGACATTCTGAACCTGTTCGCGAAACTGTTCGATCGTGGCCTTGAGTTCCAGGCCATGGGCGGTCAGCGCGGTCAGCGCCGACTTGCTGCAGAGGGTGTTGGCCTCGCGCATGAATTCCTGGGACAGGAAATCCAGGCGGCGGCCCGAGGCGCCCTCGCTGGACAGCAGGGTGCGGGCGGCGGCGACATGGCCGGCCAGGCGGTCGAGTTCCTCGCGGACGTCGGCCTTGACCGCCAGGGCGGCGGCTTCCTGGACGATACGGTCCTGAGGGGCGCTTTCGCCGAGCAGTTCGGTCATGCGGCGCTCGAAGCGCTGCTTGAGGATCGAGGGCTGGCCCTCGGCTTCGGCGGCGGCCAGGCCGGTGAGGGTCTCGATGCGGTCGACGAGGCCGGCCAGCACCGGGGCGAGCGAAGCGCCCTCCTCCTGGCGCGCGGTCTTCAGGCCGTCGAGCGCCTGGGCCAGGCTGGCGGCCATGGCGGCCTCGAGCGCGGTACGGGCCTCGGCGTCCTCGTCGTCCTCGCGGACCTCGATGACGCCGCGCAGGGCCAGCATGCCGTCGAGCGTGGGCTTGGCGACCATGCCGGTGGCGACATAGGGGCCGCCGGCCTTCAGATAGCGCTCCAGCACCTCGACATTGACCTGCGGGGCGGCCGAGGCCTCGGCCTTGCGGGCCTGGACGTTGACCGTGAGCTGGCCGCGCTGGAAGCGGGCCTGGGCGCCGTCGCGGGCGGCGCGGTCGAGGCCTTCGAAGCCCGGCGGGCCGCGGAAGCGGGTCTCGAGGTTGCGGCCGTTGACGCTGCGGGCCTCGACGGCCCAGCTCCAGTCGCCCAGAGCGCCTTCGACGCGCGCGAACCCGGTCATGCCCGACAGCGCCATGCGATCAGCCTCCCGCCAGCGGCGTCGTCGCGGCCTTGGCCTGACGCTCGATCTTGCGCCACTGGGCCACGTTACGCTCGTGCTCTTCGTAGGTCTTGGCGAAGACGTGGCCGCCGGTGCCGTCGGCGACGAAGTAGAGCTCGTCGGTCTTGGGCGGGTTCAGCACGGCCGCCAGGGCCGCGCGGCCCGGATTGGCTATCGGCGTCGGCGGCAGGCCGGGGATCTTGTAGGTGTTGTAGGGCGTGAACGTATCCAGCTCCGACCGGCGCAGGCCCCGGCCCAGGGGCCGGCCGCGGGTGATGCCGTAGATCACGGTGGGGTCGGTATCGAGCCGCATGCCCAGGCGCAGGCGGTTGATGAACAGGGCCGCGACGCGCGGACGCTCGCTGGCCAGGCCCGTCTCTTTCTCGACGATCGAGGCCAGGGTGACGGCCTCGTCCTTGGTCTGGAACGGCAGGCCCGCCTCGCGCTCGGCCCAGAGGGCGTTCAGCACCTTGTCGCGGTCGTCCATCATGCGTTGCAGGACGGCGGCCCGCTCCTCGCCGCGCTCGACCTGATAGGTCTCGGGCAGGACGGCGCCTTCCGGCGGGGTCGGCACGTCGCCGACCAGCACGTCGGAGCGCTGCAGGATCTCGACGACCATGTCCGAGGTCATGCCCTCGGGGATGGTCACCTGGTGGCGCACCACCTTGCCGTCGCGGACCATGGCCAGCACGGTCGACAGCGAGGCGCCGGAAGGGAATTCGTACTCGCCGGCCTTCAGCTTGCGGGCCGCGCGGGTGATCTGGGCGGCGGTCAGGAACAGCGAGGACGAGCGGATCGCCCCGCCGGCTTCCAGAGCGCCGGCGATCTCGGAGACGCTGGCGCCGCGGCGCAGGACCACCGAGGTGTATTCGCCGTTCTTGGCCTTAGGGCCGGGTCCGCCATAGACGAACACCGCCCCGCCGACGACGACCAGCGCCGCGACCGCGGCGACCACTAGGCCGCCGCCGGCCATGGCGGCCAGGCGACGTCCCAGGGACGCGGTCTCCCGCTTGCGGGCGCTCGACGTCCGCTTGGACGCCGGAGCCTTCTTCTGCGGACGCGGCGGCTTGCTCACGAGACTTGGCTCACGAGATTTTACGGAACACGACGGAGGCGTTGGTGCCGCCGAAGCCGAAGCTGTTGGACACGGCCACGTCGATCTTCTTCGGCACGGCCTTGTTGGGCGCCAGGTTCATCGGCACGTCGACGTCGGGATTGTCGAGGTTGATGGTCGGCGGGCAGATCTGGTCGCGGATGGCCAGGATCGAGAAGATCGACTCGATGGCGCCGGCCGCGCCGAGAAGGTGGCCGGTCATCGACTTGGTCGAGGACATCACCACGTTCTTGGCGTGATCGCCGAGGAAGCGGGCGACGGCGCCGGCTTCCAGGCCGTCGGCCATGGTCGAGGTGCCGTGGGCGTTGATGTAGTCGATGTCCGAGGGCTGGAGACCCGCGTCCTTGACCGCCGCCGCCAGGGCCCGACCGCCGCCTTCGCCGTCATCGGCCGGGGCGGTGATGTGGTAGGCGTCGCCCGACAGGCCGTAGCCGACGACTTCGGCGTAGATCTTGGCGCCGCGCGCCTTGGCGTGCTCGTACTCTTCGAGAACCACGACGCCGGCGCCCTCGCCCATGACGAAGCCGTCACGGTCCTTGTCGTAGGGGCGCGAGGCCTTTTCCGGGGTCTCGTTGAAGGCCGTGGCCACGGCGCGGCAGGCGATGAAGCCGGCGATGCCGAGCTTGCAGACGGCCGCTTCGGCGCCGCCGGCGATCATCACGTCGGCGTCGCCGTACTTGATCAGGCGCGCGGCGTCGCCGATGGCGTGGGCGCCGGTGGCGCAGGCCGTCACCACGGCGTGGTTGGGGCCCTTGAAGCCGTACTTGATCGAGACCTGGCCCGAGATCAGGTTGATCAGGGCCGAGGAGATGAAGAACGGGCTGACGCGGCGCGGGCCCTTGGCTTCCAACTCCAGGGCGGTGTCGGCGATCGTCGACAGGCCGCCGATGCCCGAACCCAGGATGACGCCCGTGCGCCACTTCTGCTCGTCGGTCTCGGGAACCCAGCCCGAATCCTTCACGGCTTCGTCCGCCGCGGCGATGCCGTAGAGGATGAAGTCGTCGACGCGCTTCTGGTCGCGCGGGCTCATGGTCTTGTCGGGGTCGAACGAGCCCTCGACGTCCGGACCGCCGCCGCCGCGACCATCGACCCGCGGCACCTCGCAGGCGACCTGACAGGCATAGTCGGTCGGGTCGAAAGCTGTGATGCGGCCCGCGCCCGATTTACCGGCCACGATGTTCTTCCAGGACACTTCGACGCCCTGGCCCAGAGGAGTCAGCAGGCCCAGCCCGGTGACGACGACTCTACGCATGGATTGCTCCCAACCTTCCGACGCGCCGTTCTCGGACGATAAGGCGAACCCCTACCGGCCGGTTGCGGCGCGAATCTTGGCCACATACGAAAACCGCCGCGCGCACGATGGCAAGAGCCCGTGCTGCGCGGCGGCTGATAGTCCTGTTCGCCCGCGAGGGTACGAACCCGACGCCCTTAGGCGCCGGTCTTTTCCGTGATGAACTTCACGGCGTCGCCAACCGTCTGGATGTGCTCGGCGGCGTCGTCCGGAATTTCGATGTCGAATTCTTCTTCGAACGCCATCACCAGCTCAACGTTGTCGAGGCTGTCGGCGCCCAGGTCGTCGATGAAGCTAGCCTTCTCGGTGACCTTCTCGGGATCGGCATCCAGGTGTTCGATGACGATCTTACGCACGCGCTCGAGAATGTCGGACATTCTGTTAGTCCCTCGTTTTGAAATCTGTTTGTCCCGCGGCCGGTTTGAAAACTATTCACCGTCCGCGAGATGTCGGGTCACCGCCTATCACGTTCCTTTTCGGGTGACCAGCGGGTCAGCCGCGAAGAAGCGGGGCCATTTAAAGCCCAAGGCGGCGTTCGCCTAGATCATGGCCATGCCGCCGTTGACGTGCAAGGTCTGACCGGTGACGTAACCGCCCTGATCGCTGGCCAGGTAAACGCAGGCGGCGGCGATATCGCTCCCCTCGCCCAGCTTTCCGGCCGGAATGGTCGACAGGATGCCGGCCTTCTGGGCGTCGTTGAGGGCGTCGGTCATCGGGCTGGCGATGAAGCCGGGGGCGACGCAGTTGACGGTCACGCCGCGGCTGGCCAGTTCCTGGGCCAAGGCCTTGGAAAACCCGATCATTCCGGCCTTGGAGGCCGCGTAGTTGGTCTGGCCGGGGTTGCCGGTGACGCCCACGACCGAGGTGATGCCGATGATGCGGCCGGCGCGGCGCTTCATCATGCCCTTGGCGGCGGCGCGGGCCAGGCGGAAGTAGCCTTCCAGGTTGACCTTGATGACGGTTTCCCAGTCCTCGTCCTTCATCCGCACGATCAAGCCGTCGCGGGTGATGCCGGCGTTGGCGATGACGATGTCGAGCGGGGCGCCGGCGGCTTCTTCCGCCTTGGCGACCAGGCCGTCGACCTGTTCGGCGTCCGACAGATTCGCCACGACGAACGAGGCGCGCTCGCCCAGCTCGGTCTTCAGCTCGGTCAGGGCCGATTCGCGGGTGCCCGAGAGCACGACGTGGGCGCCCTGGCCGTGCAGGGCCCGGGCGATGGCGCCGCCGATGCCGCCGGTCGCGCCGGTGACGAGGGCGGTCTTGCCGGTAAGGTCGAACATTTTTCGTTCTCCGTTTCGGAGGGATTGAGAGTGAAAACCCCGTCCTTCGACAAGCTCAGGATGAGGTTTTCAAACGGATCGCCGCGCCAGTTGTCCTCATCCTGAGCTTGTCGAAGGACGAGGACGTGGCAAGGCGGAAGATCAGAGCGACTTGCTCAAAGCGATTGGGCGAAGGCTTCCAGGTCGGCCGGGGTGTTCAGCGGCGTGGCCTCGGCGTCCGGGGCGATGCGCTTGGCCATGCCCGACAGCACCTTGCCGGCGCCGGCTTCGGCGAAGCGGGTGACGCCGCCCTCGCCGGCCAGCCAGGTCATGCTCTCGCGCCAGCGGACGCGGCCGGTGACCTGCTCGACCAGCAGCTTGCGGATGACGTCCGGGTCGTGGACCGGCGAGGCGGTGACATTGGCCAGCAGCGGGGCCTTCGGCGCCAGGATGGTGGTGGCGGCGAGCGCCGCGGCCATCTCGTCGGCGGCCGGCTGCATCAGCGGGCAGTGGAACGGCGCCGAGACGTTCAGCGGAATGGCGCGGGCGCCCAGTTCCTTGGCCTTCTCGATGGCCCGGTCGACGGCGGCCTTGGCGCCGGAGATCACGACGTTGCCGTTGTTGTTGTCGTTGGCCACGACGCAGACGCCGATTTCCGAGCCGGCGGCGGCGGCGGCTTCGGCCAGGGCCAGATCGGTCTTGGGGCCGATCAGCGAGGCCATCGCGCCCTCGCCCACCGGCACGGCGCGCTGCATGGCCTGGCCGCGCAGCTTCAGCAGGCGGGCGGTGTCCGACAGACTGATGGCGCCGGCGGCGGCCAGGGCCGAGTATTCGCCGAGGCTGTGACCGGCCACGAAGGCGGCGCGTTCGATGCCGATCCCGAACTCCTTCTCCAGGGTGCGGGTCACGGCCAGGCTGACGGCCATCAGGGCCGGCTGGGCGTTCTCGGTCAGGGTGAGATCACCCTCGGGACCCTCGCGCATCAGCTGGGAGAGTTTCTGGCCCAGGGCGTCGTCGACTTCCTGGAACACTTCGCGGGCGGACGCGAAGGCCTCCGCCAGCTCGACGCCCATGCCGACCGATTGGCTGCCCTGCCCCGGGAAGATGAAGGCGATGCTCATGGCGGCCCGCTCCTCTGTAATTCAATGTCTTGGGGGCGGAGGGTTAGGGGAAACACAAGGCCTGGGCAAGCCGGACCGATGTTTTGCCTGTGCTTGCTTTCCGCAGGGGCGCGTCCACATTGCTCGCCGTTCCGTATCTGAACGCGCCACGCTCTCCCCCGCCCTATCGGAGTCGCCAAGATGAAACGCCTCGCCCTCGCCGCCTCGCTGGCCGCCTTCAGCCTGCTGGCCGCCGCCCCCGCCCTGGCGGCGCTGAAGCCCGGCGACAAGGCCCCCGACTTCACCGCCCCGGCAGCGCTCGCCGGCAAGGACTTCGAGTTCAAACTCAGCAAGGCCCTGAAGAAGGGTCCGGTGGTGCTGTATTTCTTCCCGGCAGCCTACACCTCGGGCTGCACCGCCGAGGCCCACGAGTTCGCCGAGGCCACGCCCGAGTTCGAGAAGCTGGGCGCGACCGTCATCGGCGTCACCGGCGGCAATGTCGACCGGATCAAGGACTTCTCGAAGGAGCACTGCCGCGACAAGTTCGCGGTGGCGGCCGCCAACCCGGCCCTGATCAAGGACTACGACGTCAAGCTGCCGCTGAAGGACAACATGTCCAACCGCACCTCCTATGTCATCGCCCCCGATGGCAAGGTGCTGCTGGCCTACAGCGACTTCAACTTCCAGGGCCACGTGACCAAGACCATGGACGCGGTGAAGGCGTACAAGAAGAAGTAAGGGCGAAGCGGGCCTCATCCCCGCCCCGCCCTCTAGTCGTCATCCCGGAAGCCGCGCAGCGGCTATCCGGGACCCAGGGGCCGGCGCACTGCGGCCGCCCCTGGGTCCCGGCTCTCCGCGCTACGCGCTCCGGCCGGGATGACGGCGGTTTGGACTAGAACTTCACCTTCACCCCGGCGCTCCACATCGCCGGTTCGTCGGCCAGGCGGTAGACGATCAGGCCGGGGATGAAGACCGCGCCCGAGACGTAGTCCTTGGCGTCGAGGACGTTGCGGCCCTGCACGAACACCCGCCAGGCGGCCGAGGGCGATTCCCAGGCGACGCCGGCGTTGACGCGGTCGACCGCGCCGATGCGGCCGGCCTGCGCATTGGTCGCCTCGGCGTAGCGCGGGCCGCGGTGGCTGTAGTCGGCCGAGAAGATCAGCGCCCCGCCCTTCAGCATCTCCGGCTCGATGCGCCAGGTTCCGCCGACCTGGGCCTGGACCTTGGAGACCAGCGGCAGGGTCTTGGCCCCTGCCTGGGCGGCGGCGGTGGAGGCGTCGAGCTTCTCGTACTCGGCGTCGGTCAGGGCCAGCGAGGCGAAGAGGTCCAGCCCCTTCACCGGCGTGGCGGCGGCCTCGAGCTCCAGGCCGGCGATCCGGGCCTCGGCGGCGTTCTGGGTCAGGATCGAGCCGTTGCTGATGACGTTCTGCTGCAGGTCCTTCAGCTGTTCGACATAGGCGGCGAGGTTCAGGCGGGCGCGGTGCTCGAAGGCCTCGATCTTGGCGCCGGCCTCGTAGGACCAGACGGTCTCGGGGTCGTAGGCCTTGGTGAAGATCGACGGCTCGGCGATCGACAGGGCGACGAACCCGCCGGCGCGGTAGCCGCGCGCGATCGTGCCGTAGACCATGACGTCGTCGGAGAAGTCGTACTGAAGATTGAACTTCGGGGTCCAGACCTTCCACTCGCCCTCGTTGGAGCGGCTGGTCAGGCTGGCCGGATAGGCGGCCAGGCCGTTCTGGATCGTGCCGGCGATAGTCTTTTCGTCCTTGGTCCAGCGCAGGCCGGCCGAGCCCTTCAGGCGGTCGGTGAAGCGCCATTCCAGCTGGCCGTAGGCGGCGACGCTTTCCGAGGTGGCGTGGATCGTCGTCGGCAGCAGCGGCACGGCGTAGGACCCGTAGATGCCCGCGCCGATGGTGTCGGACAGCACCTGGCTTCCGGTCTCCTTGAACCAGAAGAGGCCGCCGATCCATTGCAGGCGGCCGTCGAAGGACTCGCCCAGAGCCTGTAACTCCTGGCTGGACTGCTCCTGCTCGGTCTGGCTGCCGCGCAGGAAGCCGGCGACGAGGCCAGCGCCGGCCACCAGGCCGCCCGAGAAGTCGAGCGTCCAGCGGTCGTCGAGGCGCTGATAGGCGGTGATCGACTTCAGCTGCACCGCGCCCAGGTCGTAGCCGAGGTGGAGGGCCAGGCTCTTCTGCTCGGTCTTGGTGTCGGTGTTGACGGGCGAGCGGGTCGAGCCGAAGTCGCCGCCGGCCAGGGGCTTCAGCGTGACCGGGTCGAGCGGCGAGAAGTGCTGGCCGTCGGTGTCGGTGCGGGCGTAGGCGGCCGAGACCGTGGCGCTGAACGGGCCGGTGTCGATCAGGCCCAGCGCCAGGCGCACCCCGGCGTCGCGGCGGGCGCCGACCTTCTTGTTGAGGGCGGTGTTCTGCTGCCAGCCGTCGCGTTCGGAGAACAGGGCCGAGACCGTGGCGCCGACATGGTCGGTGATCGCCCCGCCGGCGCTGGCCTTGTAGCGCTGCAGGCCGTAGTCGCCCCACGAGGCCTCCAGCGCGCCGCCGGCCGCGTCGTCGGGCTGGCGGGTCACGTATTTCAGCGCGCCGGTCATCGAGTTGCGGCCATAGAGCGTGCCCTGCGGTCCGCGCAGCACCTCCACCCGCGCGACGTCGGCCAGGTCGAGGTTCGCGACCGACAGGCGGGCCTGGTAGACGTCGTCGACATAGATCCCGACGGGCGGCTCGGAGGTGATCATGCCGCCGGTCTGGTCCAGCGCGCCGCGCAGGGCGACCTGGATGGTCGAGGGCGAGGCGCTGATCTGCGAGACGTAGAGGCTGGGCACGGCCGCGCCCAGGGTCTCGACCTTGGTGATCTGCAGCTGGTCCAGCGCCTTGGCCCCGAAAGCGCTGACGGCGACGGGCGCGTCCTGCAGCTTCTGCTCGCGCCGCTGGGCGGTGACGACCAGGTCCTCGACCGTGGTCGGGTTTTCCTGGGCCAAGGCCGGCGTGACCCCGGCCAGGATCGCGCCGATGGCCGCCGCGCCGCATAGAACCGATTTTCGCATTTCCGCTCCCCCTCTGGTGGAGCGTTCAGGAGGGAAAGGCGCGAGCCTGCGCGCAAACCCGCCCTGCGCGGCGCCCGATGGTCGGACAGCGGCGCGGGTCGCCAGGGCTGGATTGTCAGGAAAGCGGCGCGGCTGCGCCGGAGGCTACCAGTTGGCCTTGACCAGCTTGACCATGAAGCGGCCGTCCTGGACGCGTTCGTCCTCGGCGCGGACGCTGACCGAGAACTCGGCCGGGATGTCGAACGGGCGGATCAGGCTGAAGTCGACGCCCTCGTCGCCCATGGTGCCGCCGCCGAAGCCGATGGCGACGACCTGGCGGCCGTCCAGCGTCAGGGCCGAGCGCAGGTTGGCGCGGGCCAGCGGGATGGCGGCCGGGACGATCATCGAGCGCGTGGCGTTCATGTCGACCGACAGGCTGACATAGTTCGACTTGGGCAGGTCGCCGAAGCCGAACAGGCGCGACATCGACGAGCGGAAGCCGGCCTCGCGCTTGTTGAGCGAGGCGCCCAGGGCCATGGCGTGCGGGCTGGGCCCCTGCTCGGCCTTGGCCGTCAGGTTCAGGTTCACGTCGTAGGTGGGCTGCTCGATGTTGCCCGCCACCTTGGCCGTGAAGTCGACGCGCTCGGCGTCGGTCGACAGGTCCATCGGCAGGGCCGCCGAATAGCCCGTGAAGCGGCCGTCGTTGGACGACACCGACAGGTCGGGCTTCTTGAGCAGGGTCTGGGCGAAGGTCGGGGCGGCCGACATCGAAAGCGCGAACGCGCCGCCGACGATCAGGCTCTTGAGGATGCTGCCCCGCATGCCCCTTCCCTAGCCACCGAAGGTGTTAACGGCAAGCTGACTTCCGCGACGAAAGCCTGTTTCGAGGTCGAAATCGACACGAAGGTTTCGGAAGGACACAGACCGCCGCCGCCGCGCACGCATTTCGGGCGCCATAGTATAAGGCCTCCATTGGGCCTCCAGCGGGCCTGGCCCCTATCCTCGCCTTGCCTCCTGGCCCTGTTTCCTGTAATAGCGCGCGCTCTCACGGAAGGCGGTCTTGCGCGAACCCTTCATTGGGCCGGGATTTTCCCGCTCGTCGCACAGGATCCATCGTGGCCGTCGGACTTCCGTCGCCGACCACGCCGCCTTCCTCAACGGAAGAAGGAAAACATGTCGTTCTACGAACACGTGGTCATCGCGCGGCAGGACATCTCGCCGCAACAGGCCGAAGCTCTCAACGAGCAAATCAAGACCCTGATCGAAGAAGGTGGTGGTCACATCGCCAAGATCGAATACTGGGGTCTGCGTAACCTCACCTATCGCATCAAGAAGAACCGCAAGGGCCACTACTCCCTGCTCGCCATCGACGCCCCGGCGCCGGCGGTGAAGGAACTGGAGCGCCAGCTGTCGATCAACGAAGACGTGCTGCGTTTCCTGACCATCCGCGTGGAAGAGCTGGACCTGGAACTGTCGCCGGTTCTGGCCCGTCGCGACCGTGAGCGCAGCGATCGCCCCGAGCGTTCGGACCGCCCTGAGCGTTCCGAGCGTCCGCGCGAAGACTTCGCCCCGCAAGCGTAAGGGAGAAATAGATCATGACCGATACGACTGCTCCCGAAGCCGCGGCTCCGGCCGCCGCCGCCGGCGGCGCCCGCCGCCCGTTCTTCCGTCGCCGCAAGGTTTGCCCGTTCTCGGGCGCCAACGCGCCGAAGATCGACTACAAGGACGTGAAGCTGCTGCAGCGTTACGTTTCCGAACGCGGCAAGATCGTGCCGTCGCGCATCACCGCGGTGTCGGCCAAGAAGCAACGCGAACTGGCCAAGGCCATCAAGCGCGCCCGCTTCCTGGCTCTGCTCCCCTACGTCGTGAAGTAAGGGAGACGCCACGATGAAAGTGATCCTGCTCGAACGAGTCGAAGGCAAGGGCGTCCTGGGCGACGTGGTGACGGTGAAGGACGGCTACGCCCGTAACTTCCTGCTGCCGCGCCAGAAGGCTCTCCGCGCCAACTCGAACAACCTGAAGGCTTTCGAAGCGCAACGCGCCGAGATCGAAGCCCGCAACGTCCGCAACCGCGAAGCCGCCGGCAAGTCCGGTGAGTCGCTGGACGGCACGCAGTACGTCCTGATCCGTCAAGCTGGCGAAAGCGGCCAGCTGTACGGTTCGGTCGCGGGCCGCGACGTCGCCGACGCCATCAAGGCCGAAGGCGGCAAGGTCGACCGCTCGATGATCGTGCTGGACAAGCCGATCAAGACGCTGGGCGTCCACGAAGTGAAGGTGAAGCTGCACGCCGATGTGACCGTCACGGTCACCCTCAACATCGCGCGCAGCCAAGACGAAGCCGATCGCCAAGCGCGCGGCGAAAACGTCATCGCCTCGCAATTCGAAGAAGATCGCGCTGCCGACGCCGAAGCCGCCCAGGACATGCTGGAAGGTGGCGCCGGTTCGCACGAAGGCGACCACTACGAAGCCTGATCCGTCAGGTCATTCGCAGACTGATGAAAACGGCGCGGAGCAATCCGCGCCGTTTTTTTCTGCGCCCTTATTTTCTACGGGGGGAGCTAGAATTGCTCAGATTGTAAGCTGCGCCCCGGTCAACCAAGTTCGTGTCCATCTAGCCACCTGTCGGATACAAGAGCCGCATCCATGCGACCCCGCCCGACAGAGTTCGAGAGGGGTTATCTCATGCGTTCCAAACTGCTTCTGCTCGCCGCCGCGTCGGCGTCCGCCCTGGCCTTCTCGGCCCACGCCCAGACCGCGCCCGCCGACCAGACCACGGTCGAGGAACTGGTCGTCACCGGCACCCGCACCGCCGGCCGCTCGCGCCTCGACACGGTCTCGCCGGTCGACGTGGTCGACAGCAAGGCCCTGACCCGCCAGGGCTCGACCGAACTGGCCCAGGCGCTGTCGACCCTGGCGCCGTCGCTGAACTTCCCGCGCCCGTCGGCCGTGGACGGCACCGACTCGGTGCGTCCGGCCACCCTGCGCGGCCTCGCCCCCGACCAGACCCTGGTGCTGCTGAACGGCAAGCGCGGCCACGCCGCCGCCCTGGTCAACATCAACGGCGCGGTCGGCCGCGGCTCGGCCGCCTTCGACCTCAACACCATCCCGACCGCCGCCCTCGACCGCGTCGAAATCCTGCGTGAAGGCGCCGCCGCCCAGTACGGCTCGGACGCCATCGCCGGCGTCGTCAACCTGCGCCTGCGCGAAGCCCGCACCGGCGGCGGCGCCACGGCCAGCTACGGCCTCTACGACACCGATGTGAAGACCGCCCGCGACACCGACGGCCGCAAGGCCCATGACGGCGTCACCTACACCGCCTCGATCTGGCAGGGCTTCACCCTGCCCAACGACGGCTTTTTGACGCTCACCGGCGACTGGTCCAAGCGCAACCCGACCAACCGCAGCGACGTCTCGTCGGCCTTCAGCCCGGGCGTCGTGACCGGCCGCTACGGCGACGCCGAGGTCGAGAGCAAGTCGATCTTCGCCAACGCCGGCCTGCCGCTGAACGAGACCTGGAGCCTCTACGGCTGGGCCGGCTACCAGAAGCGCGAGGGCGAGAGCGCGGCCTTCCCGCGCCTGGCCAACAACGCCAACAACATCGCCTCGATCTATCCGAACGGCTTCCTGCCGAAGATCACCACCGACATCGACGACTACAACTTCGCCTTCGGGACCAAGGGCGAGCTGGGCGCCTACACGATCGACGCCAGCGTCACCTACGGCGAGAACGACATCGACTATGGCGTGAAGGACAGCCTGAACGCCTCGTACGGCCCGACCTCGCCGACCTCGTTCTACGCCGGCTCGATGAAGTACCGGCAGACGGTGGCCTCGCTGGACATCACCCGTCCGCTGGAGATCGCCGCCTTCGCCCAGCCCTCGACCCTGGCGTTCGGCGCGGAGTACCGCAAGGAAGGCTATGAGATCGTGGCCGGTGAGACCGCCTCGTGGGCCAATGGCGGCTACAACAACCTGGCCGCCGGCGCGCAGGGCTTCCCGGGCTTCCGCCCGAGCAACGAGGTCGACGTCACCCGCGACAACTACAGCCTCTATATCGACCTCGACAGCCAGATCACCGACAAGCTGGACATCGACGTCGCCGCCCGCTTCGAGGACTATTCCGACTTCGGCTCGACCACGACCGGCAAGATCGCCGCGCGCTACGACTTCACCGACAGCTTCGCCCTGCGCGGCGCGGTGTCGACCGGCTTCCGCGCCCCGGCCCTGCAGCAGCAGTACTTCACCGCCACCTCGACCAACATCATCAGCGGCGTGGCGACCGAAGTCGGCACCTTCCCGGCCACCAGCGCCGTGTCGCAGGTGCTGGGCGCCAAGGCCCTGGAGCCTGAAGAGAGCACCAACTACTCGCTGGGCCTCGTCTATCGCCGCGGCCCGCTGGAAGTGACGGTCGACGCCTACCAGATCGACATCGACAACCGCATCGTGCTCTCGGAGAACATCCAGGGCAGCGCCACCGGCACGGCGACCCAGCAGGCGATCTACACCCTGCTGCAGCCCTATGGCGTGACCACCGCGCGGTTCTTCATCAACGGCGTCGACACCACCACCAAGGGCGTCGACGTGGTGGTGCGCTACCGCCTGGACGCCGAGGAAGCCGGTCGCTTCGACCTGACCCTGGCGGGCAACTACAACGAGACCGAGGTCACCCGCCTGCCGACGACCAACACCCTGTCGTCGCTGCCGGTCCCGCCGACCCTGTTCGGCCGGGTCAACGTCCTGACCTTCGAGCGGGGCACGCCGCGCACCAAGTTCGTCGCCAGCGGCGACTGGAGCAACGGCCCCTGGGGGGCGACCCTGAAGCTGACCGGCTACGGCACCGTGCTGCAGCCCAACGCCACGGCCTCGCTCGACTACTGGACCGGCCGCAAGGCGGTGATCGACCTGGAAGCCCGCCGCGCCTTCGGCGAGAACCTGACCTGGGCCGTCGGCGCCAACAACCTGTTCGACGAGTATCCCAACCGCACCCCGGCGGCCGTCAACAGCACCAGCGGCGTGGTCGGTTTCCCCAACTACTCGCCGTTCGGCTTCAACGGCCGGTTCCTCTACACCCGGGTCAGCTACAACTGGTGAAACCTGACCTGACGTAAGGCGCGAGGGGGACGTGGCGGACGCTGCGTCCCCTTTTGTCGTTCAACAGAGATATACACAGAACATCCCCATTCATCTTCGCCGTTCATCATGCTCTTCCAAGCGCCCGGACGGCGTTCGCGTTAACTTATGACGATGTCGCTCGTACCCGCTCTTGATCTGCGCCCTCCGGCGCAGGACGCCCCCGTTATCGCCGTCGCCCCGCACAACCTGGAAGCCGAGCAGGCGCTGCTGGGCGTGCTGCTGTACGACAACTCGGCCTATGAGCGGCTGACCGACAGCCTGCAGGGGCGCCACTTCTACGAGCCCTTCCACCAGCGGCTGTTCAGCTCGATCGAGACGCACATCCGCAAGGGCCAGCTGGCCGAGCCGATCCTGCTGGCCGACGAGTTCAAGCACGACACGGCGTTCCAGGAGCTGGGCGGCATCCGCTACCTGGCCGACCTGGTGGACCGCGCCCCGCCGGCCGCCAATGTCGGCGACTACGCCCGGGCGGTGTTCGACCTGGCCCTGCGCCGCGACCTGATCCGCATCGGCGGCGAGATCGCCGCGGCCGCCCACGGCCATGGCGACGAAAAGCGCCCGGCCCGCGACCAGATCGAGTCCGCCGAACAGCAGCTTTACACCCTGGCCGAAAGCGGCACGGCCAGCTCCGGCTTCGTCAGCTTCGGCGACGCCCTGCGCGGCGCCGTCGAGATGACCGCCGAGGCCTTCCAGCGCGACGGCGGCATGTCGGGCCTGGCCTCGGACCTGATCGACCTCGACCAGAAGATCGGCGGTCTGCACCCTTCCGACTTGATCGTGCTGGCCGGTCGCCCCTCGATGGGCAAGACCGCACTAGCGACCAACATCGCCTTCAACGTCGCCAAGAAATACGCCTGGGAACCGCAGCCCGACGGCAGCCGCAAGACCGTCAGCGGCGGGGTGGTGGCCTTCTACTCGCTGGAAATGAGCGCCGAACAGCTGGCCCTGCGTATGCTGGCCGACGCCTCGGGCGTGTCGGGCGACAAGCTCCGCAAGGGCGAGATCGACGCTTCGGAGTTCGGCCGGGTGCGCGACGCGGCCATGGAGCTGCAGGAAGCGCCGCTCTATATCGACGCCACCGGTGGTATCTCGATCGCCAAGCTGACCGCCCGGGCGCGACGCCTGAAGCGCCAGGTCGGCCTCGACCTCGTCGTCGTCGACTATCTCCAGCTGGTCACCGGCTCGGACCTGGGGTCCAACGCCAGCCGCGTGCAGGAAGTCTCGCAGATCACCATGGGCCTCAAGGCCCTGGCCAAGGAACTGGCCTGCCCGGTCATCGCCCTGTCGCAGCTGTCGCGTCAGGTCGAAAGCCGCGAGGACAAGCGGCCGCAGCTGTCGGACCTTCGTGAATCCGGCTCGATCGAGCAGGACGCCGACATGGTCTGGTTCGTGTTCCGCGAAAGCTACTATGTCGGCCGGGCCGAGCCGCGCGAGGGCACGCCCGAGCACCTGACCTGGCAGGAAGAGATGGACAAGCTGCAGGGCCTGGCCGAGGTGATCATCGCCAAGCAGCGTCACGGTCCCATCGGCACCGTGCGCCTGTCGTTCAACAGCGACACCACCCGCTTCGGCAACCTGTCGCGCGACCACTATTTCCACCAGATGCGGTCGGGCAGCGACGAATAGCGTTTCCTTCCGGACGCGCGCCGGGCGAGGCTCGGCGCGCGATTCAGGAAGAGGCCTCGCTCGATGGACTTCAGCCCCCTGCCCGTCACGACCTTCGTCGGGGCGTTCCTGCTGGCCTTTCCGGCCCTGTTCTCGATCGTCAATCCGGTCGGGGCGGCGCTGATCTTCCACCAGATGCTGGCCGACCATCCGGCCGAGACGCGCCGGCGCCTGGCGCCGACCATCGCGCTCTACGCCTTCTGCATCCTCCTGGGCTCGCTGCTGCTGGGCGGCTACGTGCTGAACTTCTTCGGGGTCAGTCTGGGGGCGCTGCGGGTGGCCGGCGGCCTCGTCGTGGCGATCCGCGCCTGGGCGCTCCTGATGACTCCGGAAGAGCACGAGGAGCGCAAGGCCGACCAGGCCGCCTCGCCCGCCAAGGGCCGGGCCGAGGACATGGCCTTCTTCCCGCTGACCATGCCGTTCACGACGGGACCCGGCGCGATCTCGGTGGCGATCGCCCTCTCCTCCCAGCGCCCGGCCGAAGGCCATTCGGTCGCGCCGTTCTTCCTGGGCGCCAGCCTGGCCGTCGCCGTCATCGCTCTGATGGTCTGGGCGTTCTACCGCGCCTCGGACCGGGTGCTGGCCCTGCTGGGCGTCAACGGCGCGCGGGTGATGTCGCGGCTGATGGCGTTCCTGCTGATGTGCATCGGCGTGCAGATCGTCGCCAGCGGCGTCGAGGCCCTGGTGACGCAGTTCCTGAGCACGCGCTGAGGCGCATCTCCACAGGATCTGCACTGGCCTTGGCGACGCGGGTCGGCTACCTCCGCAGCCGTGACCGAAGCTCGCCTGACCCTCGACCTGGACGCCCTCGCGGCCAACTACGCGACCCTCAAGGCGCAGGCCGGCGGGACCGAGCTCGCGCCGGCGGTGAAGGCCGACGGCTACGGCCTGGGCGCGGGCCTGGTCGCTCGCCGTCTGTGGGACGAAGGGGCGCGGGCCTTCTATGTCGCCCGGCTGTCGGAAGGCGTGGCCCTGCGCAAGGCGCTAGGCGAGCGCGAAGCGGCGATCCACGTCTTGGATGGGGCGACGCCGGGCTCGGGCCCCACGCTGGTGCAGGCCGGGTTGATCCCGGTGCTCAACAGCCTGCCCCAGGTCGAAGCCTGGAACAGCCAGGCCGGCAAGGGCGTGCTGGAAGCGGCGATCCACATCGACACCGGCATGAACCGCCTGGGTCTGCGCCACGAGGAGGCCGCGGTGCTGACGGCCTCGATGGACCGGCTGAAGCATCTGAACGTCTCGCTGGTGATCAGCCACCTGGCCTGCGGCGGCGAGCCGGAGCATCCGCTCAACGGCCGCCAGCTGACCCGCTTCACCGACGCGGCCGCCCTGTTCCCCAACGCCCGCCGGAGCCTGGCCAATTCGGCCGGGATCTTCCTGGGCGAGGCCTATCGCTTCGACCAGTGCCGGCCGGGGATCAGCCTCTATGGCGGCGGGCCGCGCGACGTGGCCGACGACCGGATCAAGGCCGTGGCGACGCTCGAAGCCCCGATCCTGCAGGTGCGGGTGGTGCCGCGCGGCGAGTCGATCGGCTATGGCGCGGCTTTCACTGCGACCGAGACCACCCGCGTGGCGATCCTGGCCTGCGGCTATGCCGACGGCGTGCTGCGCTCGACCAGCCCGACCGGCCAGGTGTGGTTCGACGGCGCGCGCCGGCGGATCCTGGGCCGCGTGTCGATGGACCTGATCGCGGTGGAGATCACCGACTGCGACGCCGCCCGCCCCGGCGCGATGGTGGAGCTGTTCGGCCCCAACCTGCCGGTGGACGACGCGGCGGCGGCAGCGGGCACGACCAGCTACGAACTGCTGGTGCGCCTGGCCGGCCGCGCCCGCCGCGTGGTGCTGGGCGAGGCCTGAGGCGCGAAGGTCTGCGTCCGGCTTTGGCGCAGGGCTGCTCCAGCCTGTAGTCTCCACTCATTCGAGAATCAGGAAGACCCCATGGCCCGCGACGGCGCTGTCTACGCCTGCCAGTCCTGCGGGGCGGTTCAGAGCAAGTGGGCCGGGCAATGCCCCGCCTGCCAGAGCTGGAACACCCTCGTCGAGGAGGTCGGCGTCCGCGCGCCCGGCAGCCTGTCGGCCACCAAGGCCACGCGCAACCGCGGCCTCCAGTTCACGGGTCTCGAAAGCGACACCCCCGCCCCGCCCCGCATCCTGACCGGCGTCGACGAGTTCGACCGCGTCTGCGGCGGCGGCGTGGTGCCAGGCTCGGCGATCCTGATCGGCGGCGACCCGGGCGTGGGCAAATCGACCCTGCTGCTGCAGGTCTGCGCCAACGCCTCTAGCCGGGGCGTGTCCTGCGCCTACATCTCGGGCGAAGAGGCCGTGGAGCAGATCCGCGGCCGCGCCGACCGCATGGGCCTGGCCGGCGCGCCGGTGAAGCTGGCGGCCGAGAGCAGCCTGCGCGACATCCTCGACGGGTTGAAGCGCGACAAGTTCGACCTGGTGGTCATCGACTCGATCCAGACCATGTGGAGCGACGCCCACGAGGCCGGCCCCGGCACGGTCACCCAGGTGCGCGCCTGCGCCACCGAGCTGGTGCGCCTGGCCAAGAAGCAGGGCGTGGCCATCCTGCTGGTCGGCCACGTCACCAAGGACGGCCAGATCGCCGGCCCGCGCGTGGTCGAACACCTGGTCGACGCCGTGCTGAGCTTCGAGGGCGAGCGCGGCTATCCGTTCCGCATCCTGCGCGGGGCCAAGAACCGTTTCGGAGCCACCGACGAGATCGGCGTCTTCGAGATGGGCGACATCGGCCTGCGCGAGGTGAAGAACCCCTCGGCCCTGTTCCTCAACGAAGGCGGCGAGCGCGCGGCCGGGGCGGCGGTGTTCGCCGGCATCGAGGGCTCGCGCCCTGTGCTGGTGGAATTCCAGGCCCTGGTGGCCCCGTCCGCCTACGGAACGCCCAGACGCGCCGTGGTCGGATGGGATTCCGGACGCCTGGCCATGGTGCTCGCCGTGCTTGAATCGCGGTGCGGCCTTGGTTTTGGCGACAAGGACGTCTATCTGAACGTCGCCGGCGGGCTGAGGATCACCGAACCCGCCGCCGACCTCGCGGCGGCGGCCGCTCTGGCCTCTTCGGCCATGGATGTCGCCTTGCCGCAGGACTGCGTGGTGTTCGGCGAGGTCAGCCTCTCCGGCGAGATCCGGCCCGTGAGCCGAATGGAGTCGCGTTTGAAGGAAGCCGCCAAGCTGGGGTTCGGCCGCGCGCTGGGACCGCTGTCGGGCCTGCCCGAAGGCGGCGGCGCCCTGCCGGTGGCCGGCGCGGCGCGACTGGCCGACGCGGTCCGTAGAATCGAGAACGACATCTGGAGTTCGCACGCGTGACGCCGTTCGACATCATCGCCGGACTGATCCTGCTGGTTTCCGGCGCCGTGGGCTTCTTTCGCGGCGCCTCGCGCGAGCTGACCTCGGCGCTGTCGTTCATCGTCGCCGCTGTCATCGCCCTGCTGGGCCTGCGCCTGACCGGCCCCCTCTTCCGCGAATTGATGGACCCGGACTGGGCGGCCACGGCCGCCGCGATCCTGGTCACCTTCGTCGTCGCCTTCGTGACCTTGCGCTTCATCGGCGGCCAACTGACCAAGACCCTGCACGCCGACGGCGCGCTGGGCATGCTGGACCGCCTGGTGGGCCTGGGCTTTGGCCTGCTGCGCGCTCTCGTCGTTCTGGGCGTCTTCAACCTCGTCTTCCACATGGCCACGCCGCGCGACCGCGTGCCGGCCTGGGTGTCGGACTCGATCTTCTATCCGCTGTCCAACGCCAGCGCCCGGGTGCTGAAGGTGTTCGCCCCGAAGGGCGCCGGACTTGCCGGCAAGCTGGCCCCCGCCATCGAGGACGCGGTCCGCGACGGCGCCAGCGACAAACCGTCCGACGCCGACCGTGGCGAAGAAGGCTATGATAAGGACCAGCGTCGAAAGTCCGACGATCTGGTGGAGAAATCGCGATGACGTCTTTCGGCCAGTCGACCGACCGCTTCTCATCCATGCCCTGGCGTGATCCCGAGGATGACACCCTGCGCCTGGAGTGCGGCGTGTTCGGCGTGTTCGGCGCACGGGACGCCTCGGCCATCGCGGCGCTGGGCCTGCACGCCCTGCAGCACCGCGGCCAGGAAGCCTGCGGCATCGCCGCCTTCGACGGCCAGCGCTTCCACACCGAACGCCACATGGGCCACGTGGGCGACGCCTTCACCGGCGCCGACCTCGTCCAGCGCCTGCCGGGCCACATGGCCATCGGCCACACCCGCTACTCCACGGCCGGCGGCAGCGGCATCCGCAACGTCCAGCCGATGTTCGCCGACCTGGAGACGGGCGGCCTGGCCCTGGCCCACAACGGCAACCTGACCAACTTCCTGACCCTGCGCGAGCGCCTGGTGCAGGAAGGCGCGATCTTCCAGTCGACCTCGGACAGCGAGGTGATCCTTCACCTGATCGCCCGTTCGCGTAAGGCCCGCATCGTCGATCGCTTCATCGACGCCATCGGCCAGATCGAAGGCGGCTACGCCCTGGTGGCCATCACCAACAAGAAGATGATCGGCGTGCGCGACCCGCTGGGCATCCGCCCGCTGGTGCTGGGCGACCTGGACGGCAAGCCGGTGCTGGCCTCGGAAACCTGCGCCCTCGACATGATCGGCGCCCGCTTCGTGCGAGACGTCGAGCACGGCGAGATGGTGGTGATCAGCGACACCGGCGTGAAGTCGCTGCGGCCGTTCGCGGCCCCGGCCGCCCGCCCCTGCGTGTTCGAATACGTCTACTTCGCCCGTCCCGACAGCGTCGTGAACGGCCGCTCGGTCTATGAGGTGCGCAAGCGCATGGGCCGCCGCCTGGCCATCGAGACCGGCGTCGAGGCCGACGTCGTGGTGCCGGTGCCCGACAGCGGCGTGCCGGCGGCGATCGGCTACGCGGCCGAAAGCGGCCTGCCCTTCGACCTGGGCATCATCCGCAACCACTATGTGGGCCGCACCTTCATCCAGCCGACCCAGGGCGTTCGCGAACTGGGCGTGCGCATGAAGCACAGCCCCAACCGCGCCGTGCTGGAAGGCAAGCGCGTCATCCTGATCGACGACTCGATCGTGCGCGGCACCACCTCGCTGAAGATCGTCCGCATGGTCCGCGAGGCCGGCGCCAAGGAAGTGCACCTGCGCTCGGCCAGCCCGCCGATCAAGTGGCCCGACTTCTACGGCATCGACATGCCCGAGCGCGAACAGCTGCTGGCGGCCACCAAGTCGCTGGAAGAGATGGCCAAGTTCCTGGAAGTGGACAGCCTGGGCTTCCTGTCGGTCGAAGGCCTGTACGAGGCCCTGGACTGCGCCCCGCGCGATCCGGCCGCCCCGCAGTTCACCGACCACTACTTCACCGGCGACTACCCCACGCGCCTGACCGATCGCGAGATCGCCGAGGGCCGCAACGACCAGGTCGAAAAGCAGCTGTCGCTGCTCAGCGCCTAGGTTTCGCTTCTCGGGGTCCTTCGACTTGTTCGGAGGACCCAAGCTGCGCTACCCCGGTACACGGCCAATCCGCTTTGATCTTCCGGCCGCTCGGGTCGCCCGCCAACGCCGGGCGACGACCTTTGTGAGAGTCGCCCCTTGGCCAATCCCGTCTCCACCGTCCTCTCCAAGCTGAAGATCGACGCCTACATCATCGCGCTGTTCAGCATGGTGGTGCTGGCCTCCTTCCTGCCGGTGCGGGGCCAGGCGGCCGAGATCACCGGCTGGGTGGTGAAGGTCGCCATCGCCCTGCTGTTCTTCCTGCACGGCGCCAAGCTGTCGCGCGAGGCCGTGGTCGCCGGGATCACCCACTGGCGGCTGCACCTGACGATCCTGGCCTTCACCTTCCTGCTGTTCCCGGTCCTGGGCCTGGCCATCAGCAAGGCTGGCGTGCTGTCGCCGACCATGGCGGCGGGGATGGTGTTCCTCGCCTGCCTGCCGTCCACTGTGCAGTCGTCGATCGCCTTCACCTCGATCGGTCGCGGCAACGTCGCCGCCGCCGTCTGCGCGGCCTCGGCCTCGAACCTGTTCGGCATCTTCCTGACGCCGGTGCTGGTGGGCCTGCTGATGAACGCCCACGGCGACGTCGGCGGCTGGGAGTCGATCCAGTCGATCGTCGTCCAGCTGCTGCTGCCGTTCGTGGCCGGCCAGCTGGCCCGGCCCCTGGTCGGCAAGTGGATCGAGAAGCACAAGACCCTGGTCGGGCGCGTGGATCGCGGCTCGATCCTGCTGGTGGTCTATTCAGCTTTCAGCGCCGCCGTGGTCGAGGGCCTCTGGCATAAGGTTTCGCCGCTGGAGCTGATCGTGCTGCTGCTGGTCTGCGGCGTGCTGCTGACGCTCGTCATGCTGGCCACGATGTTCGGCGCCCGGGCGCTGGGCTTCTCCAAGGCCGACGAGGTGGCGATCGTGTTCTGCGGCTCCAAGAAGAGCCTGGCCACCGGCGTGCCGATGGCCGGCATCCTGTTCCCCGGCGCGACGGCCGGGGTGCTGGTGCTGCCGCTGATGATCTTCCACCAGATCCAGCTGATGGCCTGCTCGGTGCTGGCGCAGCGCTACGGCGCGCGACCCGCCGACGAGGCCTGACTAGACAAAGACAAACGCCCGCCAGAGCGTGATAGCCGAAAGCGTAAGCGGTTTCGGCGGCCATCACGCTCTGAACGTAAAATGGAGGCGCAGGAAACGCTCATGACCACCACCGACACGCCGCTGGCCGGCCGCATCGCCCTCGTCACCGGCGCCACGCGCGGCATCGGCCGCGCCATCGCGCTGGGCCTGGCGCAGGCCGGCGCCCATGTCGTGGCCCTGGGCCGCACCCAGGGCGCGCTTGAGGCCCTGGACGACGCGATCTTCGCCGCCACTGGCGAACACGCCACCCTGGTGCCGCTGGACCTGCGCGAGGCCGACGGCCTGGACCACCTGGGCGCGGCCCTGCACCAGCGCTTCGGCAAGCTCGACATCCTGGTCGGCGCCGCCGGCGTGCTAGGCGCCCTGACGCCGGTGGGACACCTGGACCCCAAGGGCTGGGACATGATCCTGTCGACCAACCTGACGGCCAACTGGCGGCTGATCCGGGCCATGGACCCGCTGCTGCGCGCCTCGGACGCCGGCCGGGCCATCTTCCTGACCAGCAGCGTCGCCAAGAGCCACCGGGCCTTCTGGGGCGCCTACGCCGCCTCCAAGGCCGGGCTGGAGGCCATTGTCGACTGCTATGCCGACGAGATGGAGAACACCGCCGTGCGGGCCTTCTGCATCGACCCCGGCGCCATGCGCACCAAGATGCGGGCGCTCGCCTTCCCGGGCGAGGATCAGGCCACCGTGCAGGATCCCGCCGAGATCGCGCCCTTCGTCGTCGACCTGGCTCGCCCTGGGCGCGAGCCTCCGCGAGGCGTCGTTCGCTTCAAGGAACGCGGCCAGGAAGCCGCCAGTCTCGGCTGAACGGATGGCTGTTAAGCAATCCCAGGTGCAGATTACGTATTCCAAGTAAAATCAGGATATCCGAAATCGCGGATTTCGCCGGATCGTCTACGATCTGCAATAGGCCACTAAGTCGACAATGGGACTTAAGGCGTTGAAATTGTTGTTCGCGTCAATCCGACGCACCTGACGCAAGATTTCGAAGAACGTTGTTAAGCGGGAGATAACGGATCAAAGCTCACCCTTGGGTCGTGGCGGAACTCGCCGCTGCCTCCGGCGGAGCTCGGATCCGAATGTCTTTCCTGTCGTTCAAGCGCGGTCGCGACACCGCCGACCAGCGCCTCGCCGAGCTCGAGGCCACCGTCGCGGCGATCCATCGCTCGCAGGCGGTCATCGAGTTCGAACTCGACGGCACGATCCTGACGGCCAACACCAACTTCCTGAAGACGGTGGGCTATTCGCTGGAAGAGATCCGCGGCCGCCACCACAGCATGTTCGCCGATCCGGAGTTCGCCCGCAGCGACGAGTACAAGCAGTTCTGGCTGAACCTGGGCCGCGGCGAGTTCTTCGCCGGCAAGTTCCAGCGCCAGGGCAAGGGCGGCGTCGAGATCTGGATCCAGGGCGCCTACAACCCCGTGTTCGACGCGGACGGCAAGCCCTGCAAGGTCATCAAGTTCTGCACCGACATCACCCAGGCCGAGCATGAGCGGCTGGCCAACGAGACGCTGCGCAAGACCGAGGCCGAGCAAGGCGCCGTGGTGCTGACCCTGGCCGACAACCTCAAGCGCCTGGCCGCCGGCGACCTGACCGCCGAGATCACGGCCGCCTTCGAGGGCCGCTTCGCCTCGATCAAGAGCGACTACAATCTGGCGCTGGGCGCCATGCGCAAGGCGATGAACTCCATCGCCAACTCGGCCAATGGCGTGCGCAGCGGCTCCAACGAGATCACCATCGCCTCGGAGGACCTCTCCAAGCGCACCGAACAGCAGGCCGCCAGCCTGGAAGAGACGGCCGCCGCCCTCGACGAGATCACCGCCACCGTGCGCCGCAGCGCCGACGGCGCCAAGTCCGCCTCGACCGCCGCCTCGACCACGCGCCAGGAAGTCACCCGCTCGGGCGAGATCATGCGCGACGCCATCGCGGCGATGGGCGAGATCGAGCAGAGCTCGGGCAAGATCGGCCAGATCATCGGGGTGATCGACGAGATCGCCTTCCAGACCAATCTGCTGGCGCTGAACGCCGGCGTGGAGGCCGCCCGGGCTGGCGAGGCGGGGCGCGGCTTCGCCGTCGTCGCCCAGGAAGTGCGGGCCCTGGCCCAGCGCTCGGCCGAGGCCGCCAAGGAAATCAAGACGCTGATCGCCAACAGCAGCGCCCAGGTCGACCGCGGCGCCAAGCTGGTGAGCGACACCGGCCAGTCGCTGAACGGTATCGTCGGGCGCATCGCCGAGATCGACACCCTGATTTCCGAGATCGCCCAGTCGGCCCACGAGCAGGCCGGCGGCCTCAACCAGGTCAACACCGCCATCAACCAGATGGACCAGGTCACCCAGCGCAACGCCGCCATGGTCGAGGAAGCCACCGCCGCCGCCGCCAGCCTGCGCAACGAGGCCTCGGCCCTGTCGGAACTGGTCTCGCTGTTCGACATCGGGGCCGAGGAGGCCGAGCCGGTCGCCCGCCCTGCTCCGGCCCCGCGACCGGCGTCCAACCCGGTCGCCGCGGCCCAGAGCCGCATCGCCCAGTCGTTCAATGCTGGTTCGGGCCGCCCCGGCTCGGGCTCCGCCGCCGTCGCGGTCAGCCAGGACTGGGAGGAGTTCTAGGCTCCTCCCAACCTTGAGCGGCGCCTGATTTAGCGCCCCTTGGGCTTGCCGCCGGGCGTCTTGTTGCCGCGCACCACGCGCGAGCCGGCCACCGGACGGCGCGGACCGCCGGCCTTGCCGCCCGCGGCCTTCGTCCCGACCTTGTAGCTCGGGGTGGTCGAGACCTTCTTCTGGGCCTTGGGGCCCTGCGGCTTCACCGACTTGACCGCCGCCTTGCCGGTATCGGCCTTGGCCGGCGCTTCGCCCTTGGCGGCGTCGGCCTTGATGGCCCCAGCGCGCTTGCCAGAAGCGGGCTTGCTGGAAACGGCCTTGGTCGGGACAGGCTTGCCCGGCCCGGCCGCGCTGTCGTCCGCCGGCGCCTCGGCCAGGATCGCCGCCCTCTGGGCCGACTTCTTGACCGTGTTGCGCGAGGCCTTCAGGCGCGCCTTCTCGGCTTCCTTCTTCTCGAAGGCGCGTTTGCCACGAACCACATGCCCCTGCTCGGGCTCGGCATAGGGATTGGCGCCCGACTTGATGGTGATGCGCAGCGGCACGCCCGGCAGGTCGAAGCTTTCCCGCAGGCTGTTCACCAGATAGCGCCGATAGTGATCGGGCATCTGGTCGGCGCGGCTGGAGAACAGCACGAAGGTCGGCGGACGGGCCTTGGTCTGGGCCATGTACTTCGGCTTCACGCGCTTACCGCCGACCGAGGGCGGCGGGTGGCGTTGCATGGCCAGCTGCAGCCAGTCGTTCAGGTCGCGAGTCTTGACCTTGGTCGACCAGTCGCGGTGCGTCTTGATCACCGCTGGCATCAGGCGCTCGACGCCACGGCCGGTCTCGCCCGACAGGGCCACGACGGGCGCGCCGCGCAACTGCGGCAGCATGCGCTCGGCGTGCTCGTTGAATTCCTTCAGGATCTGGCCCGGATCCTCGATCAGGTCCCACTTGGCCAGCACGAAGACGACGCAGCGCCCTTCCCGCTCGGCCAGGTCGGCGATCTGCAGATCCTGGGTCTCGAACGGGTGGGTGGCGTCCATCACCAGCAGCACGACCTCGGCGAAGGTCAGCGAGCGGATGGTGTCCTGGGTCGAAAGCTTCTCGAGCTTCTCGTTGACCTTGGCCTTCTTGCGCAGGCCGGCGGTGTCGACGAGGCGGATCTTGCGGCCGTCCCAGGTCCAGTCGACCGAGATCGAATCGCGGGTGATGCCGGCCTCGGGGCCGGTCAGCAGGCGCTGCTCGCCGATAAGGCGGTTGACCAGGGTCGACTTGCCGGCGTTCGGACGGCCGATGATGGCGATCTTGATCGGCTTGCTGTCGTCGTCGTAATCCTCGAACTCTTCCTGCAGCTCGTCGGGCGTCACCGCCAGCAGCGCCGCATAGAGGTCGGCCATGCCCTCGCCGTGCTCGCCGCTGATAGGGATCGGCTCGCCCAGGCCCAGGCGGTGGGCCTCGGCGGCGCCGGCCTCGGCCTGCTTGCCTTCCGACTTGTTGGCGGCGACCACCACCGGCTTGTTCCGGCGGCGCAGCATCTCGGCGAAGATCTTGTCGAGCGGCGTCAGGCCCTCACGGGCGTCGAACACGAACAGGGCGACATCGGCTTCGTCGATGGCGAGTTCGGTCTGGGCGCGCATGCGCGATTCCAGGCTCTCGTCGGTGACGTCCTCAAAGCCGGCGGTGTCGATCAGTTCCAGATCGAGGTCGCCGAGGCGGCCGTGCGCGAAGCGGCGGTCACGGGTGACCCCCGGCTGATCGTCGACCAGGGCCAGCTTCCTGCCGGCCAGACGGTTGAACAGCGTGGACTTGCCCACATTGGGGCGGCCGACGATGGCGAGTTTCAAAGGCATAGGCGGTCAGTAGTCGATTTTTCTGGTCCCGGCAAAGCAACAAGCCCGGGCCGGCGTTTCCGCCAGCCCGGGCCCGGGACGATTTGTGTTGCGCCGGGCTCCGAAGGGAGCCCGGAAAGTATCAGCGGATCGCGATCAGCTGGGCCTCGTCGGTCACCAGATAGACCTTGTCGCCGACCGCGATCGGCGAAAGCAGGACCGGCGAACCGATCTTCAGGGTCTTTTCCTTTTCACCGGTCTTGGCGTTCAGGGCCACGGCCTCGCCGTAGCTCGACACCGTGATCAGGCGGCCCGAAGCCAGGATCGGGCTGGACCAGATGCGCGGGTGCTTGGCCAGCTTCTTCTTCTGCTTCTTGCTGAGCTTGTCGCTCTCGTTGAGGTCGCGGATCCAGTGGACCTGGCCGCCGTCACGCGAGACGCAGATCACCTGGCCGGCCTTGTCGACCACATAGACCACGTCGCCGGCCGCCCAGGGGGTGGTGATGGCGGTGACCGGCAGGCTCCAGCGGGCCTGGCCCGTGCGCAGGTCGGTGGCCGAGAACACGCCCGAGTGGCTGACGGCGTAGACGTCGCCCTTGTAGATCACCGGACGGCCGGCGATGTCGCGGATTTCCGACAGGGCGTTGGTGCGGCTGGCGCGGCTGAGGGCCTCGCTCCACAGGTCGTTGCCGTTGCCGGCGCGCAGGGCCACCAGTTCGCCCGAGGCGAAGCCGGCGACGACGGTGTCGCCGCTGACCGCGGGGCTCGAGGCGGCCAGGATGCGGGCCGGCTCGATCAGGGCCTGGTAGGTCCAGCCCGGCGTGCCGTCGGCCGCCGCGAAGGTGAGCAGTTCGTTGTCGGTCGAGACCACGAACACGCGGCCATCGACCACGGTCGGGGCGGCGTGGACCGGCGTGCTGGTGGGCTGGCGCCAGTTTTCCTTGCCGTTGGCCGCGTCGATCTGGGCCACGAAGCGGAAGCCGGACGAGACGTAGAGCTTGCCGTCGGCATAGGCGATGCCGCCGCCGAAGCCCTCGGTGTCGCCCTTGTCGCCGCCGATGCCGAAGAAGCCGCGCTTGCCCGGCTGGGCGGCCGGACGCAGGTCCTTGCGCCACAGGGTCTCGCCCGTGTTCGCGTCAAGCGCCGAGACCTTGGCCTCGCCGTCCATGACGAAGATCTTGCCCTCGGCCGAGACCGGGGTCGCGGTGATGTGGAAGGTGCGGTTGGCCTTTTGGCCGAAGCCCTTGCGCCAGGCGATCTCGACGTCCTTGGCGGCGGCGACGTGCTCGACCGACTGCTCGGGCGAGCCGCCCGGCAGGCGCCAATCGGCCTTGGGCTGGGCTTCCGGCAGGAAGAAGTCGACGCCCTTCAGGCCGTCGGCGGCCTCGACCTTCTGGTCGAAGGCGATGACCGAGATCCGCTGGCCTTGCGTGGCCTGGGCCTTGTTCTTCTCGTCCTTGCCGAACGGATTGAGTTTCGAAACCGTCGAGCAACCGGTCACCGACACTGCGGCCGACATCATCGCGGCGAGCAGCAGGGAGCGCTTCAAAGTCATGGGTCGGCGGCTCATCGAGCTTGGGGTTGCAGGCCCGGCGGCAGCTGGCCGGGCGCGAGTTGGATCGGCGGCGGCAGAGCGACGGCGGCCTTGACGGCGGCCGGCAGCGACTTGGCCGAGCCGGAGTCGATCATCTGGATAGCGGCCTGGGCCCGCTGGCGCGTGTCGTCGGACGCATCCGACAGCAGCGACAGCACGACAAAGTCGCCGCGCGCGTCGGCGCTCTTGCCCGCCTGCAGCTTCGCGAAGGCCAAGGCCTCCTTGGCTTGCACGCGGTAAGGGCTCTTCTCGCCGGTCAACGGGGTCAGCCTCGACTCGATCTCCTGATAGGGAGCCGTGTCCATGAGCGCGAAGGCGGATTTGAGGCGAGCTATGTCACCCATGACAGGATCGGGAGCAATCTTGGCCGCTTCGTCGAAATAACCGACAGCTTCGGCGGTCTTGCGCTCGTCCAGGCGGATGCCGCCCATCTGCATCAGGGCCAGGGCGCGGTAGCCCGCATTGCCTTCCTTCGACAGCTTTTCGAACTCGCCGAAGGCCTTGGCCGGGCCTTCCTTCTCGTAGGATTCGAGGGTCGCCTGGACGGCTTCCGACGCCTTGTTGGCGCGGTTGGTCTCGTACGTCGTCCAGCCCCACCAGCCGCCGACGCCCAGGACCGCGACCGCGGCGACCGCGCCCAGGACGGGCAGCGACTTCAGCGCGAAGGTCTTGTAGCGGTCGGAGCGAAGCTGCTCTTCGACCTCGTCAAACACATCGACCACGAACGAGGCTCCGGTACGGGCGCGGGAAGCGCCGGGGCGTCGAGGACCGGAAGGGTTTCCGGACGACGCAAGGTTGAACATCAAGTCGCCACGGCCCCTGGCCGCGACGCAGGCGGCGAACCTATAGCGTGTCCGCCGCCGCCGCAACGGCGGGTCTAGACTGTCTAGACTTCCGGACGGTCCTTACCGCTTTTGCGAAAGAAAGCATTCGCCGCCTCTGAACCTTCCTCGACGGCCCTACACCCGTAAAATCCCCGCGAAAGCGGGGACCCAGGCTTTTTCTGAAACGCGTGGCGCTCGACGACAAAACACCTGGGTCCCCGCTTTCGCGGGGATTTTACGGAAGAATGGGTCAGCGCCCGCTTCCCGTTCCTAGTCCTTCTTGGCGTAGTACGTCTCGGCCGCGCCGGGGAAGCTGCGGTCCTTGACGTCGCGGGCGTAGTCGGCGGCGGCCTTTTCGATCTGGCCCTTCAGGTCGGCGTAGCGGCGCACGAACTTGGGCGTCCAGTCGAACAGGCCCAGCATGTCGTCGCTCACCAGCACCTGGCCGTCGCAGCCGGCCGAGGCGCCGATGCCGATGGTCGGCGGGGCGATCGTCTCGGTGATCTCGCGGGCCAGGGCCTCGGCCACGCCCTCGACCACCACGGCGAAGGCGCCGGCCTCGGCGGTGGCGCGGGCCTCGGCCAGGATCTTCTGGCGGCCTTCCTCGTCGCGGCCCTTGGCCTTGAAGCCGCCGTCGACCAGCACCGCCTGCGGGCGCAGGCCCACATGGCCCATCACCGGCACGCCGCGATCGACGAGGTAGCGGATGGTCTGGGGCACGGTGGGGCCGCTCTCGACCTTCACGGCCTGGGCCCCGGTTTCCTTCATGATGCGGACGGCGTTGGCGTAGGCCTCTTCCGGCGCGCCCTCGTAGGAGCCAAAAGGCATGTCGACGACGACCATGGCCTTGCGGGAGCCGCGCATGACCGCCTGGCCGTGCAGGATCATCATCTCCATGGTCACGCCGACCGTGTTGGGCAGGCCGTGGACGACCATGCCCAGCGAATCGCCGACCAGCAGCACGTCGCAGGCGTCGTCGAGGGCGGCCGCCACCGGGGCGGTGTAGGCGGTGAGGCAGACGATCGGAACGCCGCCCTTGCGGGCGGCGATATCGGGGGCGGCGAGACGGCGGACCGTCTCCTGGCGATGGGCGGACAAGACTCGCTCCGGCTCTCTTCGATGACCGGAGCGCGACGGGGGCCGCCCTCCGGAATTAGAACTCTTCGACCAGTCGGGTGACGGCGAAGGCCAGAGCGATAGCCGCAAGCGCCGCGCCAAGCCACAGGGTTTCGACGCTGGCCGGCGTGGCGACGAACTGGTCGATCCGCCCCATCAGCTTGTCGACGCCCATGTCCATGCTGGTGACGCCCTGCGCGGAAGCGTGCTGCAGGTCCGAGGCGAAGCGGCTGGTGATCAGCTGGCCGACCGCCACCACGCCGGCGACGGCGCCGGCCGCGCCGATCAGCAGGCGACGCATGGCCCAGCCGCGATCGAGCCGCCGCTCGACCCTGGCCTGAAAGGCTTCGGCGTCGGAAAAGGCCGGCGGGGCCGCGAACAGCCGTGAAAGCTGGGCGTCGAAGTCGCGATCAACCATGACCTTCCCTCCGCGCAGATGAGTCCGGTGACGGGGCCAGTCTGGCCCGGAGCTTATCGAGACCACGTTTGACATGGGATTTGACCGTCCCGATCGGGATATTCAAGGCCTCCGCCGCCTCGGCGTGCGACCAGTCCGCGCCGTAGCACAGCGAGACGCACAGCTGCTCGCCGCGCGACAGGCCCTTGAGGGCCTCGTCCAGGTCGAGCCGGTCGCCCGGCGAGGCGCTGGTCACGGGCGAAGGATCCTCCGGCGTCTCGTCCGAGAAGATCAGGCGCGAGTCGCGCTTGACCTTGCGCAGATAGAGCCGCGCGGCGGTCTTCTTGATCCAGCCGCCGAAGGAGCCCTCGCCGCGATATTCGGCGATCTGCTCGAAGCCGACCAGGAAGGCGTCCTGGGCGACGTCGTCGGCCGTGGCCGGATCGGCGCCGAGGCGACGCAGCAGGCCGCGCACGGCCGAACCGTGCCTGCGCACCAGCTCCCCGAAGGCGGCGCGGTCGCCGGTGGCGGCGAGGGCCGCCAGCTCGACGTCGTGACCGGTGGTTGGCGGGCGTTGAACACCCATGATGAAAAGTCCCCTCTTCCCCAGCGGACGGCCTCAGTTCAGAGGCCGCGCGCCCTTGTTGGGGTTGAAGAAGCTCAGGACCACATAGGCGACGCCGATCAGGGCCGGGATGGCGGCGACGCCGAGAATCGGGTGCAGCGCCTCGTTCTCGACCTGGCCGAGCATGAAGCCCAGCACGGCGAGACCGCCGCCGACGGCGATCAGGATCACGCCCACGCGCATGTCGCGCAGGGCCGAGGATTCCTTCGGCGGTTTGACTTCCTTGCTCAGCGCCTCGATCAACTCGGGCGGCAGCGCCTGGCCCTTCTCGATGGCGGCGCGGACGGTGGCCTGCATCTCCCGGCGCTCGCGGCTCTTCAGCCACATCGGGATGCAGACGATGCAGACGACCATGATGAACGGCGCCAGCGGCACCAGGATGCCAAGTTCCATGACTCGTTCCCCTTCGAATGACTTGGACGAGAGCCTGTCGCTTTCGTCTCGTACAGGGAAGAGGCTTTGGCGGCGCCGTTTGGAGGCGCCTAGCGAGATGAAACTTTCGTAAGGCGGATCAGGCCGTTGCGACGGCCGCGGCGGTCCGTTGCGGCGCGAGGCTGGCGACGATGTCCTCGACGGCGTCGAGCAGCACGGTCGGGGTGTGATCGACCAGCAGCTGGCGGGTGGCGTAGCCCCAGGTGACGGCGCCGGACGCCAGGCCAAGAGCGTTGGCCGCGTCGATGTCGCGGGTCTCGTCGCCGATGGAGATCACCCGGCCGGGCCGCACGCCGGCGGTCTTGATCACCTTGAGGAACTTCTTGGCCTTGCCGAACAGCGAGGCGCCGCAACCGTAGTGGTCGATCAGCTTGGCGAGGTCGGGACCCAGCACGGTGCGGATCGTGGCTTCGCTGTTGGAGCTGACCACGGCCAGGCGCACGCCGCCCGCCGCCAGGGCGCGCAGCATGTCCGGCACGCCCGGGAACAGTCCGATCGAGCCGATCTCGGCGGCCATCAGCTTCTTGCCGTGGGCGGCGATGATCGGGATCTTCCAGGCCGAGACGCCCAGGTACTTGATGATCTCACGATTGGGACGACCACGGAGCATCTCGACTTCCTCGTCGGTGACGCTCTTGAAGCCGTAGATCCTGGCCATCGGATTGACGAGCTTCAGCACCACGGCGCCGCTGTCTGCCAGCGTGCCGTCGAAATCGAAGATCGCCAGATCGTAAGGAAGCCCCGAAGTCACGCCCACTCAATCATCCTGTCGCCGCCGCCCCTTCATGAAGGGAGTCCGGCCATTTCCCAAAGACTTAGCCGCTGTTTGCCGCGGTTGTCGCCCCAAAGTTCGCCAACTCGCGTATTTCGTGCAAGCCCTGTTTCGCGCTTCAGGCGAGAACCGCCGCATAGGCCTCGGGCTTGAAGCCGGCCAGCAGCTTGCCGTCGATATCCAGGATCGGGCGCTTGATCATCGACGGCTGGGCCAGCATCAGGTCGACGGCTTTCGCCGCGTCGATCCCGGTCTTGTCGGTGTCGGGCAGCTTGCGGAAGGTCGTGCCGGCGCGGTTCAGCACCGTCTCCCAGCCCAGCTGCGCGACCCAGCCCTCGACGCTGGCGCGGTCGATCCCGGCGACCTTGTAGTCGTGGAAGGCGTAGGCCACGCCGCGCTCGTCGAGCCAGGTGCGGGCCTTCTTCATCGTGTCGCAGGCCTTGATGCCGTAGATCGTCACCGTCACCGGACGCGCTCCAGAACTTCGCCCGCGAGTCGGGCTCTCCTCCGACCGATTAGCATTTTCGCCAAAGTACGAGGCGGATTTGATCCAGAGCAGTTGCGTCTCAATCGCGAGGGGGCGACATTCACCCCATGAACGCCATGACCGATCTCGCCAACGCCGAAACCCTGGCCAAGCGCCTCAAGGCCGGAACGACCCAGACCCACGAGCGGCTCGACAAGAGCATCATGGCTGGCCGGCCGTTCGAGGATCGCGAGCGCTACGGACGGTTCCTGGAGGTGCAGCAGCGCTTCCATCGCGACATCGACGGCCTCTACCAGCGGCCCGAACTGGCCCAGCGCCTGCCGGATCTGGAAGGCCGCCGGCGGCTGGCGGCGATCGAGGCCGACCGCGCCGATCTTGGCCTGGCCGCCCTGGAGGACCTGCCGCCGCCAGCCTTCACGGCCGACGAAGAGCCGGACCTGGCGACGGCGCTGGGCTGGCTCTACGTCGCCGAAGGCTCGAACCTGGGCGCGGCGTTCCTGTTCAAGGCGGCCGCCAAGCTGGGACTGGACGAGACCCTCGGCGCGCGCCACCTGGCTGGCCATCCCGACGGCCGCGCCGCCCACTGGCGACAGTTCACCGCCGCGCTGGACGCGGCCGATCTCGACGCGGCCGCAGAGGCCCGCGCCATAGCCGGGGCGAAAGCCGCCTTTTCGCAGGTGCAGGCCTATGTCGACGCCGCCTTCCGCTGAGATCCCCGCCGACGAGCTCCCTTCGACGGGGCTCGAAGCCGTCAGCGTCCCCGCCACGTCGCGCGGGGTGCGGATCGGCTATCTCGTGGCCGGCTTCGCCTTCACTGCGCTGGGGATCATCGGGGCGTTCCTGCCGCTGATGCCGACGACGGTGTTCCTGATCCTGGCCGCCGGCTGTTTCGGCAAGTCTTCGCCGAAGCTGGAGGCCTGGCTGCTGAACCACCCGAAGTTCGGCCCCTCGGTGCGCGCCTGGCGGGCGAACAAGGCCATTCCCCGCAAGGCCAAGATCGCCGCGTGCCTGGGCATGGCCGGCGGCATGGCGGTGTTCCTGCTGGCGGCGCGCCCCAAGCTCTGGCTGGGCTTGCTGGTGGGGGCGATCATGGCCGCCTGCGCGGCCTTCGTGGTGTCGAGGCCGGAGCCGCCGGCCGCCTGATGCGCGCGCTCACCCCTTGAGGGGCCAGCGCCCGAGCACGATGTGCCGGGTCTGGCCCAGCAGGCTGTGGATCAGCACGAACTCGGAGACCGGCCACGACACCGGCTCCACCGCCGTCTCGGGCGCCAGGCCGCGGTCGTAGAGCAGCGTCACGTGCGGATTGAACTGCCTGGCGACCTGCTTGCCGAGGCCCGCATGGGCCATGGCCAGGCCCAGCGCCTTCTGGAAGGCGTGCAGGTCGGCCAGCCCCTCCCCGCCTTGCAGGACGAAGGGGTTGTTGCCCCGATTGTTGAAGCTGGCGGCCTTGTCGAAGGTCACGTCGAACGGCGCCGAGGTCGCGGCGACAGCCGCGCCGGCCTCCAGGGCCTGGGCGACGATGCCGCGCGGCAGGCCGGCATAGTCGCCGATGTGATGCAGGGTGACGTGGAAGCGGTCGGGCGTCAGCGGCGCGCCGGAGAGCCCCAGGCGGCCCTTCAGGTCGCGCGCCCGGCCGGCGATGGCCTCGGCGACGGGCGCCTCGGGGAAGATCCCGAAGAACAGGCGGTCGGACGGCGGGACGTCGAGTTCGGGAAAGAGCGACATGCCCGTTTTCTTGGGCGGAATCGGCGACCGTTGAAAGGGCGGACGGCGCTCGCCGCCCGCCCTCTCGTCGAACTTACGGACGCGCCGGAATGTTGAGCCCGCGCTGCACGGCCGGACGGGCCAGACCCCGCTCCAGCCAGGCCGGAACGTTCTTCAGGCTCTTGTAGTCGACCAGATCGGCCGCCTCGTAGAAGCCCACGAGGTTGCGAACCCAGCCGAGGGTGGCGATGTCGGCGATCGTGTAGTCATCGCCCATGATCCAGTCGCGGCCTTCCAGGCGGGTCTCCAGCACGCCCAGCAGACGCTGGCTCTCGGCGCGATAGCGCTCCAGCGGGCGCTTGTCCTCGTATTCGCGGCCGGCGAACTTATGGAAGAAGCCCAGTTGGCCGAACATCGGGCCGACGGCGGCCATCTGGAAGAACACCCACTGCAGGGTCTCGTAGCGGGCGGCCGGATCGGTCGGCAGCAGCTTGCCGGTCTTCTCGGCCAGATAGACGAGGATCGCGCCGCTCTCGAACAGGCCCAGCGGCTTTCCGCCCGGACCGTCGGGATCGATGATCGCCGGGATCTTGCCGTTGGGGTTGAGGCTGAGGAATTCCGGGGTCCAGGTTTCGTTCTTGCCGATGTCGATCAGGTGCGGCTCGTAGGGCAGGCCCAGTTCTTCCAGGATGATCGACACCTTCACGCCGTTGGGCGTGGGCAGCGAATAGAGCTGGATGCGGTCGGGATGGGCGGCGGGCCAGCGGCTGGCGATCGGGAAGGCCGAGAGGTCGGACATAGGAGCTCCTGGAGAGGGTCCCGGTCGATATAGGCGCCGCATGGGCCAACCCCAGCCCCCTATCGCAACTTTATTGGTTTCAGTTCGGGTTTCAGGTCTTGGCGGCGGTGCGCAGGATGAAGCCCAGGATCTCGGCCACGGCGACGTAGAGCGCCTCGGGGATCTCCTCCTCCATCGGGATGGTCGACAGGGCCTGGGCCAGGGCCGGGTTCTCCTCCAGCGGCACGCCGTGCTCGCGGGCGGTCTCGACGATCTTGTCGCCCACCCAGCCGCGACCGCTGGCGACCACGCGCGGGGCGTCGGGCGCGTCGTAGCGCAGGGCGACGGCGATGCGGGGACCGGAAACGCGGGTCATGTGGCGCGGTCCACGAAGCGGCCGGGCGCCGGCGGCGCGGCCACCGGCGCCGGCGAGGCGTGGAAGGCCACTTCCGGTTCGAGGGCGGCCTCGCGCAGGGCGGCGTCGAGGATCTCCTGGCCGCCGCGCAGGCGGGTCATGGTCTCGGTCCGCTCGGCCCACAGCGACACGCGGGCCCGCTCGCCGGTCAGGGCCAACTGGGCGTCGATGCGGCCCATGGGCTCGACGTCGAGCGAGAAGCGAACCTTCCAGGTGCGGGCCTCGTCCGGACCGCCGGCGGCCCCGCCGCCACCGCCGTCGCGGCTGATCTCGAACTGGGCGACGGACGAGCCTTGCGGCGTGGCGAAGGGCACGTCGAACACCCAGCGGGGACCAGCCTTGTCCTCGACGGCGCGGCCATCGAGGGGCTGGGCCGCTCGGGCGGCCTCGGCGCGCTCGGGCAGCGAGGCGGCCTGCATCAGTTCCTGGCGGGCCAGGGCGGCGTCGACGCCCTTGGACAGTTGATGAGCGACCGTGGCGGGCGGCGCGTCATGGGCCAGGGTCGAGGTCACGGCGGCCTGGGCGACGACCGGCCCGCCGGCGAACGGCGGCGGCGGTCCCTTGCCCGGCGGCGTCAGGGGCGTCTGGGCCAGCGGCTGGCGCACCACGGGCTCCTCGAAACCGGCGGCGGCCTCCTGGGCCAGGACGAACAGGGCGGCGGCGGGCTGGGCGGCCTGCGCCGGAGTCGGGCGCGGGCCGACGGCGGCCAGGAAGCGGGCGACGGGGGTCTCGGCGGCTTCGTCGGGCGCGGCTGGAGCGGGAGGCGCCCTCTCGGGCTCGACGGGCGTGGCGGAGGCCGGCGCAGGACGAGCGAGCGGTGGCGGAGCCCCCTCCTCCGCTAGCGCAGGCTGTGCAGGCGCGCCGGCCGTCTGGATGGTAGAGGTAGAGACGGGATCCGCTTCGGCCTGGACCGGGGCGGCCAACGCCGGCGGCGTCGCGGCGGCGGAGGCGGTCGATCCGGCGGCCGACGCTGTCTGCGAGGGCGTTGCGGAAGCGGCCGTGGACGACGGCCCGGCTGGGCCGGTCTGGGCACTCCAGCTGGCGACGGCGGCGCGCAGCACCAGCATAGCGGCCTTGAGGTCCTTTGCCGCCAGAGGCGCGGCGCCGGGCTCGGCCTCCTCGGCCAGGCGCTGCTCCATGAACAGGCCCGAGCGGCTGAAGGCCTGGCGGATCTCGCCGGCGGTCACCGCGCCATCGATCGGCGAGCGCAGGGCCAGCATGTTGGCGGCGGCCTGGCGGACGACGGCGGGCGCGTCCGGCGAGGTCGAAACCCGCTCCAGGTCGGCCAGCAGCGGCGCCATGCCGCCCTGAGCCGGCGCGGCGCGGCCGACGAGGTCGGAGACGGCCTTGGCCTGCGCCGTGGGGCTGGACAGCAGGATCTCGCGGGCCTGGCCGGTGGCGCCGCCCTTGAGCAGGCTCTCGACGGTGTCGGCGGTCTCGGGCGCGGTCTGGGCGCCGGCCTCGGTCGCGATCCGCCCCAGGGTCTCGGCGGCTTCGGCCAGGGCCTTCTGGGCCAGCATGGCCGGCGGCGGCAGGCCCGGCTGCCCGGTCTGGCCGCCTTGAGGACCGGCGGGCGCGACCATCGCCGTCGGCATGACCGAGGCGGACGTCGGGACAGCGGGTCCAAGCGGTTGAACCGACACGGCGGGCTCCACGAGCGCGCGATGCGCGCAGGGTTTCCGCAAGATTAATCCACAGGCGTGAAGCGGGTCTTAAGCCCGCCCAGCGCCTCGACTTTGGGCGGCTCGGTTTTCGAGGAAATCGAGCATGGCGTCGGCGGCGGCTTCGGCCGGATCAGGCAGACCGCGACCCAGCTTGTCGAGGGCCGCGTATTGCTCGGCCACCTGGCGCTGGCGCAGGGCGGGGTCGTCGAGACGCTTGGCCAGCTCGGCCGCCAGGCGCTCGCCGGTGCAGTCGTGCTGCAGCAATTCGGGCGCGACCTCGCGGTCGGCGGCGATGTTGAACAGGGTCACCCAGCGCGGCGTCATCAGCCGCTTGAGGAGCGCGTAGCTGATCGCGCCGATCTTGTAGCCGACCACCATCGGCGCGCCGGCCAGGGCCAGCTCGATGGTCACCGTGCCCGAACAGGCCAGGGCCACGGTGGCGGCCTTCATGGCGTCGTCCTTGGCCAGGTCGTCCTCGATGACGTGGGCGCGGAACGGCCAGCCCGCGACGCGCGCCTTGACGGCAGCGACCACGGTCGAGGCGGCGGGCACGACGACATGCAGGCCCGGCCGTTCGGCCTTCAGCAGGCGCACGGCGTCCTCGAAGGCGGGCAGCACGCGCTCGATCTCGGACGGACGGCTGCCCGGCAGGACGGCGAGGATCGGATCATCCGGCCCCGCCCCGATCGCGGCGCGGGCGCGTGCGGCGTCGGCGCCGCTGAAGTCGCGGGCCAGGGCCGGATTGCCGACGAAGACGCTGGGCAGGCCCACGGCGTCGAAGAACGGCTTGTCCATCGGCTGGGTGGCCAGCAGCAGGTCGACAGCCTGGGCCAGGGTCGCCGCGCGGCCCGGACGCGAGGCCCAGACCTGCGGCGCGACGTACTTGATCAAGGCGATCGACGGGTCGAGCGCGCGCAGGCGCTTGGCCAGGCGGATGTTGAAGCCCCAGGAGTCGATCAGCACGGCGACGTCGGGCTTTTCGCGCACCGCCACGGCCTCGACGTCCCTCAGGCGACGCAGGACGCGCGGATAGGCCTTCAGCCCCTCGAACAGGCCCAGGATCGACAGCTCGGCGATGTCGAACGGGCTCTGCACCCCTTCGGCCGCCATGCGCGCGCCGCCCAGGCCGACGAAGCGGACCTGGTCGCCCAGGCGCGCCCGCAGGACCCGGGCCAGGCCCGCGCCGAGATTGTCGCCCGAGGCCTCGGCCGCGACCAGCATGACCGTCAGCGGCCGGTCGGCGGGCGTCGCGCTGGACACCTCGGCGGTCATCAGCCCGGCTCGACGCCGTAGACGAAGAGGCCCAGGTCGTCGGCGCAGGCGATGACCTGCTCGCGATCGACGATCAGCAGGCGGCCGGCCTCGCCGACCACCCCGGCCAGGCCCGCGCGCGCGGCGCGCTGGATGGTGGCGACGCCGATGGTCGGCAGGTCGACCTTGGTCTCCTGGATTGGCTTGGGCGCCTTGGCCAGAACGCCCTTGGGCGCCTCGGGGCAGCCGCGGATCGCCTGGGGCAGGTCGGCCACCCGGCGCAGCATGGCGTCGGTGCCCTCCTGGGCCTCGACGGCCAGGACGAGGCCGTCGCAGACCACGGCCCCCTGCCCCACGTCGAGCCCGCCGATGGCGCGGGCGACGGTCAGGGCGCGGTCGATGTCGGCACCGTGCTCGGCGCGCGGGGCGTAGCGGCCCAGCGGTCCGGACGGCAGGGTCATCTCGCCGCGCACCTCATGGGCGCCTTCGACGACGAAGCCTTCCTTCTCGAACTCGGTCAGCACGCGGCGCAGCAGGGCGTCGTCGCCCTCGCGCGCGGCCTTGATCAGGCCCGGCAGCACCTTCACGCCCCGGAAGTCGGGGATCAGGGCCGAGAAATCGGGACGATCGACCGTGCCGGCGAAGCAGACGGCCTCGCAGCCCTCCTCCTTCAGCGCCTTGAAGGCCTTGCCGAACTCGGCCAGGCCGACCTCGATGCCAGCGTACTGCTCCAGCGTCGCGTCGGCGAAGCCCTTGAGCCGCATGACGGCGAACGGACGGGAGGCGCGCTCGCAGTGGGCGGCCAGTTCGATCGGCAGGGCCCCGCCGCCGGCGATCAGTCCGAGCTTGCGCAAGGCTAGACCTCGCGCTCGGGCAGGCAGAGCGGGCGGTTGCCCTCGTCGCGGATGAACGCGATGATTTCCATCACCTCGGGAATGGAGGCGTAGGTCTCGGCCGCGTCGTCCAGGCGCTCCTGGAAGGTGCCTTCGTCGGCGAACATCATGCGGTAGGCCGAGCGCAGGGCGTTGATCGCCTCGCGCGAGAAGCCACGGCGCTTGAGGCCCACCAGATTCAGGCCCTCGAGGTGAGCGTGGTTGCCCCACACCGAACCGTAGGGGATGACGTCCTTGGTCACAGCGGCCAGGCCGCCGATGAAGCTGTAGCGGCCGACGCGCGAGAACTGGTGGATGGCCGCCAGGCCGCCGACGAACACGAAGTTGCCGACGTCGACGTGGCCGCCCAGGGTCGCGCCCTTGGCCAGCACGACGTTGTCGCCGACCGTGCAGTCGTGGGCCACGTGGGCCTCGGCCATGAAGAAGCCGTCGGCGCCGATGGTGGTCACGCCGCGGCCCGAGGCCGTGCCGGTGTTCATCGTCACCTGCTCGCGGATCGTGTTGCGCGGACCGATGACCAGCTGGGTGCGCTCGCCCTTGTAGCCCAGGTGCTGCGGCGGACCGCCCAGGGCCGAGAAGGCGTGGACCACGGTGTCCTCGCCGATGGTGGTGACGCCATCGACCACCACATGCGACAGCAGGCGCACGCGGTCGCCCAGGGTCACGTCGGGGCCGACGATGCAGAACGGCCCGATTTCGACGTCCTGGCCCAGCTTGGCGGCGGCGTCGACGATGGCGGTCGGATGGACTTTGGTCATTTCGTCGGGGTCTCCACGACCATGGCGGCGAACTCGACCTCGGCGGCGACCTTGTCGCCGATCTTGGCCACGCCCTTGAACTTGAAGATGGTCGAACGCGCGCGCAGCACCTCGACCTCCATGCGCAGGACGTCGCCCGGGCGCACGGGGTTGCGGAAGCGGGCGTTGTCGACCGACATGAAGAAGATCGTCTTGCCCTCGGTGTCGACTTCCAGCGACTTGCTCATCAGCACCGCGCCCGTCTGGGCCAGGGCCTCGATGATCAGCACGCCGGGCATCACCGGATTGCCCGGGAAGTGGCCCTGGAAGAACGGCTCGTTGACGGTCACGCACTTGATGCCGACGATCGACTGGTGCGGGACATAGGCTTCGGCGCGGTCGACCAGCAGGAACGGATAGCGGTGCGGGATCCGGTTGAGGATCTCGGCGATGTCGATGTCGGTCTGCGGGGCCGCGGTTTCGGTCTGGCTCATGCCTCGTCTTTCATCCCCCGACTGCGCGCGCTGCGCGACAGCCATGCCGTTTCCCTCAGCCACCGCTTGATGGGGCGCGCGGGAAACCCTGTCCATGTCTCTCCGGCCGGCACGCTCTTGAACACCGAGGCCGAGGCCCCGATGCTGGCGCCGGCGCCGATCGTCAAGTGGTCGGCGACGCCGGCCTTGCCGCCGAAGGCGACGCCGTCGCCGACGACCGTGCTGCCCGACAGCCCGGTATAGGCCGCCAGCAGGCAGTTTCGGCCAAGCTGCACGTTGTGCGCAACGTGGACCAGATTATCGATCTTGGTGTTTTCGCCCACCGTGGTGTCGTCGAACGCGCCACGGTCAATGCAGCTGTTGGCGCCCAGGGTGACGCCGTCCTGCAGGACCACGCGGCCCAGTTGCGGCAGATCGACGACGCCCTTGGGGCCGCCGGCCGCGCCGAACCCGGCCTCGCCCACCGCCGAGCCGGCGTGCAGGCTGACACGGTCGCCGATCAGGGCGAAGCCGACCACGGCGTTGGCGCCGATGACGCAGTCGCGGCCGATGGCGACGCCGGGACCGATCACCGCGCCGGGGCCGATCACCGTATTGCGGCCGATGCGGACGTCCTGGCCGATCACCGCGCCGGGCGACAGGCGCACGCCCTCCTCCAGCACGGCGGACGGATGAATGGCGGCCGAGCCCAGCTCGTGACGGCGCGGCGCGTAGAGGCGCGCGACGGCGGCGGCCCAGGCGGCCTGGGGATGGGGGGTGAGCAGCGCGGCGCAGCCTTCCGGCGCGAACTCGCGATGCTGGGGCTTCATGAAGATCGCGCCCGCCTTGCAGGCCGACAGGCCGGCGGCCCGGCGCGGGTCGGAAAGGAAGGAGACGGCCTCCGGCCCGGCGCCGTCCAGCGGCGCGACGGTGGCGATCAGGCGCTCGCCCAGGGTCGGATCAGCAAGTTCAGCGCCGCCGGCCAGGGCCAGATCGGACACGGAAACCGGACCCAGGGTCTCGAAAAAGCGGGGGTCCGGCATGGAAACCTCTCGACGACGGCCGTCCCGGGAATCGCCCGATACGGACGAAGTGTAGGCGGCCGAAAGCCGTCCCGAGTCAATGCCGTAACGGAAGGCGCCCGCCCGGCGAGAAGCCGGGCGGGGCCCTCTTAGTCCTTAGTTCCGCTGCAGTTCGGCGGCCAGTTGGGCGGCCTGCTGCGGGGTCAGCTTGGTGCGTTCCAGGGCCTGGAACGACGTGGCCTTGCCACGGGCGTCCAGCAGGCTGACGACCTGCGGGGTGATGTCCATGGCCGGGTTGAAGATGGCCACGGCGTTGCGCTCGACCAGCAGGCCGCAGGCCTTTTGCTGATAGGCGGCGATCACGGCCGGCTGCAGTTCCACCTGGTACTGCTGCTGGGCGGTGTTGGCCGTGGCGACCAGTTCCATCTGGGTGTGGGCGGCGTCGCGCTGCAGGGCGCTCTGCTCCAGTTCCAGGTCCGACTTCTGCTTTTCGCGAGCGGTGATGTCGGCGGCCGGAGTCTTGGCGGCGGCGTTGAAGGCGTCGATCTTGGTCTGCAGGGCCTTTTCACGGGCGGCCAGCGGCGACTCGGCCGTGGTCTGCAGGGCCTTCAGGCGGGCGTCGAGCGCCTTGCCGGTGGCCGAGGTGCCGCGAACGGCGCCGGCCGAGAACACGCACAGGCTCGGGATCGCCGCGCCGTGGGTGATCGGCGGAGCGGCCGGGGCGGCCGGAGCCTTGGCGAGCGGAGCGGCGGCTTGAGCGAAAGCGCCGGAAGCCACGGCGAGCGCGGCCAGGCCCGAAGCGGCCGCGGCGAAGAACTTGGAGGACATGCTGTCAGGAGCCTTGTGGAGATTAGAAACGGGTTGAAGTGGAGAAGCGGAAGGTTTCCGTCCGGTCGTAGTCTTCCTTCTTCAGGATCTGGCTGATGTCGAACCGGATGGGACCCATGGGCGACTTCCAGTCGATGCTGATGCCGGCGGAAGCCCGCAGACCGAGGTTGTCCCGGATGTTTTCGTCGAAGACTCCGGTCGAACTTTGGCGATCGACGTCATCCAGCTGACCGGCGGTGCCGAAGTCGGTGAACAGGGCGGCCTTGATGCCGTACTGCTCGGGCAGGAAGGTCGGGATGCTCAGCTCCAGCGAGCCGATGGCGTACAGTTTGGCGCCCAGGGCGCTGCTGTCGGTCGAGGTGTCACGCGGGCCGATACCGGCGGTCTCGAAGCCGCGGAAGCTGGAACCGCCCTTGTAGAAGCGGTCGTTGATGCGGACGCTGTCGCCGCCCCAGCCCTCGATGTAGCCGGCCGAACCGGTGGCCTGCAGGACGAAGTCCTTGTTGAAGCCCCAGTACCAGCCGCCGTCCACCTCGGTCTTGAGGTAGTTCACGTCGCCGCCGAAGCCGGCCAGGTCCTGGTTCAGGTCGGCGAAGAAGCCGCGGGTCGGACGCAGCGGATCGTTCCGCTTGTCCAGGCGCAGGCCGTAGCCGACCAGCGAGGTCATGTAGGCGCCGCGCTGCAGGCAGAGGATCGCCGAAACGGTGCCGGCGGTGCAGTAGCTGTCGGCCACGTCCACCTCGTCCTGGCGCAGAGTGTAGCGCAAGCTCATCGAGGTGTTCTGGGTCAGGCCGAAGCCCAGGGTGAATCCGCCGCCGATCGACTTGGTGTCGTAGGCCGCGTAGTCGCTGAGGTCGTAGCGGTACGAATAGAGGTTCACGCCGGCGGCCAGGTTGCGGCCCAGGAAGCGCGGCTCGGTGAAGGCGAAGTCGACCTGCTGACGCAGCGAGCCGACCGAGACGCGGGCGCGCAGGTTCTGGCCGCGGCCGCGGAAGTTCCGCTCGGTGACGCCGACGTCGAGCACCAGCTGGTCGACCGAGCTGTAGCCGGCGCTGAACGACAGTTCGCCCGTCGGCTGTTCCTCGACCTTCACGCGCAGGGCGGTGCGGTCGGGGGCGCTGCTCGGCACTTCCTCGATGTTGACGTCCTTGAAGAAGCCCAGGCGGCGCATGTTGTTGCGCGACCGGTCGACCAGCACGCGGTTGTAGGCGTCGCCTTCGGCGACTTCCATTTCGCGGCGCAGGACGTAGTCGAGGGTGCGGGTGTTGCCGACGATGTCGATGCGGTCGACGTAGACGCGCGGGCCTTCACGCACCTGGAACACCACGTCGACCGTCTGGGTCTCGCGGTTGGGCACGTAGCGCGGACGCACGTCCACAAAGGCGAAGCCGGCCGCGCCCGCCGCGAAGGTCAGGGCGTCGGTGGCCTGCTCAATGCGCTCGTCTTCATAGATCTGGCCGGTCTTGATCGGCAGGATCTGGGCCAGCAGGTTGCCGTCGAGCTTCTTCAGCTCGGTTTCGACGGTGACCTTGCCGAACTTGTACTTGGGGCCTTCGTCGATCGTGTAGGTGACCGCGAAGCCGTTCTTGTCGGTGGCCAGTTCGGCCGTCGAGGCCACGACGCGGAAGTCGAAGAAGCCGCGGTTGCGATAGTACTTACGCAGCTGCTCGCGGTCGTACTCGATGCGGTCCGGGTCGTAGTTGTCGTTGCTGGTCAGGAACTTGTACCAGTGCGACTCCTTGGTGACGATGACGTCGGCCAGCTCGTTGTCCGAGAATTCCTTGTTGCCCAGGAAGTTGACGCCGAGGACGCCGCTCTTGGGGCCTTCGTTGATCTCGAACACCAGGTCGACGCGCTTCTGCGGCAGCTCCACGACCTTGGGGGTCACGGTGGCCGAGATGCGGCCCGAGCGGCGGTAGAGCTCGATGATGCGCTGGACGTCGGCCTGAACCTTGGCGCGGGTGAAGATGCCGCGCGGACGGATCTGGACCTCGTCCTTCAGCTTGTCTTCCTTGAGCGCCGAGTTCCCTTCGAAGACCACCTGGTTGATGATCGGGTTCTCGACGACCTTGACCACCAGGTCGCCGCCGACCAGCTCGATCGAGACGTCGGCGAACAGGTCGGTGCGGGCCAGGGTCTTCAGCGCCAGGTCGAGGCGGGCCGGATCGACGGTCTCGCCGGCCTGGATCGGCAGGTACGACAGCACGGTGCCCGCTTCGATCCGCTCGTTGCCCTGCACGACGATGCGCTGCACCACGCCCGAGGTCTGGGCCTGGGCGAACGCCGCCTGCGGCGCGATCAGGGCGGTGGAGCCGAAGAGGAGCGCAACGCCGGTGGCGAACGCGGCGCTGTGTGCGCGAATTTTGCTCATGGGACCAATCATGGACGGGCGGGCGGCGTTCACGTGAACAGGCCGCCGATGAATTTGAACACGTCGAAGCGGTTGAGGTCGTTCCAGGCCGCGAACAGCATGAAACAAAGGATCAAGGCAAGGCCCGCCCGGAACCCGGCGGCCTGGAAGTCGGCGCGCAGAGGACGCCGGAAGACGGCCTCGTAGGCGTAGAGCAGCAGGTGGCCGCCATCGAGCACGGGGATCGGCAGCAGGTTCATGAAACCGATGCTGACCGACAGGCTGGCGATGAACAGCAGCTGGTTGAACAACAGCCGCAGCATCACCGTGCCGACGTCAGGCGCGCCTTCGACGCTGGCCTTGGTCACCGCGCCGGCCGAGTGGCCGATGCCGATGATGCCGCTGATCTGGTCGGCCGGCAGCTGACCGGTCAGCAGGCGGCCCAGATAGAAGGCGATGGTCTTGAGCATGTCCCAGACCTGGCCGACGGCGTCGGGGATGGCGCTGAGCAGGCTGGACTTCTGCAGGTAGGGCCTGCTGCGGCTTTCGAGGCCCAGCTGGCCGACCTTCACGCGGCCGCTGAACTGGTCCTTCTGCTCGACCAGGCGCGGCGTGGCGGTCAGCGAGACGGTCTGGCCGCCGCGCTCGACGCCGAACGCGATCGGCAGCTTGGCGCGCAGGGTCACGTAGCGCTGAACCTGCTGGAAGTCCTTCACCTTGCGGCCGTCGATGCGGACGATGGTGTCGCCGGGACGGAAGCCCGCCTCGGCGGCGGCGCTGCCCGGCGTCACGGCCGAGATGGTGGCGGGCGACTTCAGGTCGCCGATGACCAGCAGCACGACGGCGAAGATCAGCGTCGCCAGCACGAAGTTGGCGAACGGACCGGCGGCGGCGATCACCGCCCGCTGCCAGATCGGCTTGAAATGGAAGTACTTGCCGACGGCCTCGGCGCCTTCGCGCTGGGCGATCTCGGCCTTCATGGCGTCGAGGTCGTTCTGGTCGGGCACGCTGGCGGCGTTCTCGTCGCCGGCGAAGCGCACGTAGCCGCCCAGCGGGATCAAGGCGATCCGCCACTCCACGCCGTGCTTGTCGCGCCACGAAAAGAGGGCCGAGCCGAAACCGATCGAAAAACGATCGATCGCGACGCCGCACGCGCGCGCCGCCCAGAAGTGTCCGAGCTCGTGCACCGTCACCACGACGGACAGCACGATGATCATCGACACGATCGAGATCAGAAGACTGATCATCGGCTTGGAATCAGAGCTCCCCGGTCACTTCACTAAAGGCGCTTGTGAGCGACAACCTCGGCCGCAATACGGCGGGCCGAGCCGTCGATCATCATGGCTGTGTCAAGAACGTCACCCGCCGTTACGGCGAGGTCCCCTACCCCATTCATGCGTTCAAGCGTCCCCTCAACCGAGGCGGCAATATCGAGAAAGCCGATCTGCCGGTCAAGGAAAGCCGCGACGGCGACCTCATTGGCCGCGTTCATCGCCGTCGGCGCGCCGCCGCCGAGGCGCAAAGCCTCGCGCGCAACGCCCAAAAGCGGGAACCGCTCGAGGTCCGGATCCTCGAAGGTCAGCTGGCCATAAGCGCCCAGATCCAGGGGCTTGGCCGGCCAGGCCAGGCGCTCGGGCCAGGAATAGGCGTAGGAGATCGGGCTGCGCATGTCCGGCGGCCCCAGCTGCGCCAGGGTCGAGCCGTCGGTGTACTCCACCAGGCTGTGGATCACGGACTGCGGGTGGATCACGACGCCGATGCGCTCTTCCGGGGTGTCGAAGAGGTAGGAGGCTTCGATCATCTCCAGCCCCTTGTTCATCATCGAGGCGGAATCGACCGAAATCTTGGCGCCCATCGACCAGTTGGGATGGGCCACGGCCTGTTCGGGCGTGGCGGCGGCCATCTGCTCGCGGGTCCAGGTGCGGAAGGGGCCGCCCGAGGCGGTGAGGATCAGGCGCGCGACGCGGTCCAGGCAAGCCGGCTGCAGCACCTGGAAGATGGCCGAGTGCTCGGAATCGACCGGGATCACCGTGCCGCCGGCCTCGCGCGCGATGCGCAGCAGTTCGGGGCCGGCGCAGACCAGGCTTTCCTTGTTTGCCAGGGCCACGACCGCGCCGGTGCGGGCGGCCGCCAGGGTGGGCGCAAGACCCGCCGCGCCGACGATGGCCGACATCACCCAGTCGGCGCCCATGGCGGCGGCCTGCTCGACTGCGGCCGGACCGGCGGCCGCCTCGACGCCCGAACCAGCCAGACGCTCGCGAAGCTTGCCCAGCAGGCGCTCGTCCTCGATCACCGCCAGCTTGGGGCGCCAGTGCAGGGCCTGCTGCGCCAGGCGCTCGACGTTGCGGCCGGCGGCCAGGGCCAGAATCTCGACCGGAACCTTGGACTGCTCGAAGAGATCGAGGGTGGAGACGCCGATCGAACCCGTCGATCCCAGAACCACAACCTTACGGGACGCGGTCAATGAGCCCATCCCCAGTGGTCGATCAAACGCACGGCGGCCACCACGATGGCCGCGAACATCAGGCCGTCGACGCGATCCAGCAGGCCGCCGTGGCCGGGGATCAGATCGCCGCTGTCCTTCACGCCGAAGCGGCGCTTGAGCATCGATTCCCAGAGGTCGCCGGCCATTGTGGCCAGGCCGCCGAGCAGGCCGATCAGCGCCGCCGCCGGCCAGACCAGCCGCAGGCCGGCCAGCTCAGACACCGCCACGGCGCCCAGCGTGGCCGCCACGAGGCCGCCGACGAAGCCCGACCAGGTCTTGTTGGGCGAGATGCGGGGCCACAGCTTGGGGCCCTTCAGCACGCTGCCGGTCGCATAGGCGAAGATGTCGGCGAACCAGGTGACGACGAACAGCAGCAGCGTCCACCACAGGCCGTCCGACAGCGAGCGCACCCAGACCATCGCGATGACGGCGGGGGCGATGTAGATGACGCCATAGGCCGCGTCGGCCCGGCGCTCGACGGCGCCGCGCGCGATCAGGCCGGCCAGGAAGGCGCCGGCCAGCACGACAGCCCAGGCGACGAAGAAGTGGGCCAGGAAGGCGGCGATCACCGCCACGGCGCAGAACACGGCGACCACGGCGCCGACCGCGTTGGGCGCTTTGGGGGCGCTGATCTTGCCCCACTCGCGGGCCAGCAGGCCCACGCACACCAGGGCCAGGGCCAGGAACCAGTAGCTCCCCAGCCAGACGGCGGCCACGACCGTGGGAACGAGCACGGTGGCCGAAGCCACGCGCGTCCAGAGATTGCCCCAGTTGAAGCGCTTAGCCGGCGACGGCGACGTCATCGGCCGCAATGCCTCCATAGCGCCGGTCACGGCTACGATATTCCGCGACGGCGGCGGCCAGGTGCTCGGGGCCGTAGTCGGGCCAGAGAACGTCCTGGAAGATCAGTTCGGCGTAGGCGCATTCCCACAGCAGGAAGTTGGAGATGCGGTGCTCGCCGCTGGTGCGGACGATCAGGTCCGGCGCAGGCGCGGCCGAGGTCGACAGGAAACCGCCAAACATCTGCTCGTTGAGGTCGGCCGCCCTCGCCTCGCCCCGCTCGACCTGCTCGGCGAAGCGGCGCGCGGCGTCGGTGATGTCGGCCTGGCCGCCGTAATTGAAGGCCACCTGCAGCAGGAAGCGGTCGTTGTTGGCCGTGCGGCGCTCGGCGCGCTCGATCACCTCGAGCACGTCGGGCGACAGGCCGGTGCGCCGACCGACGATCCGCACACGGACGCCTTCGCGGCTCAGACGTTCCAGGTCCGATTCGACATAGGCCTTGAGCAGGCCCATCAGCTCGGAGACTTCCTGGGCCGGGCGGCGCCAGTTCTCGGTCGAGAAGCCGAACACCGTCAGCACGCCGACGCCGGCCGAGGGCGCGCCCTCGACCGTCCGCTTCAGCGCGTTGACGCCGGCTCGGTGGCCCAGCGCGCGCGGCATGCCGCGACGCTTAGCCCACCGGCCGTTGCCGTCCATGATGATGGCCGCATGCAGACCCGCGCCGGCCTCGCCCCCGGGGCGCGCGGTCTTGGTCTGCAGGCCGGTCTTCGGCGACATGCGCTCTTAGCCTTCCCTTCTCATCCCCCAGGCGTCCAGCTTAGAGGACGATCAGACCTGCATGATCTCTTGTTCTTTGGTTTTCAAGGCCTCGTCGATGCGCTTGATGGCCTCGTCGGTCAGCTTCTGGACCTCAGTTTCCATCTTCTTGCGCTCATCCTCGTTGATGGCGCTGTCCTTCTCGGCCTTCTTGAGGTCGTCGTTGGCGTCGCGGCGAACGTTGCGCACGGCGATCTTCTGTTGTTCGGCGTACTTGCCGGCGATCTTGGAGAGGTCCTTGCGGCGCTCCTCGGTCAGCGGCGGGATCGGAATGCGAAGGTTCTGGCCTTCGACCACCGGGTTCAGGCCCAGGCCCGAAGCGCGGATGGCCTTCTCGACCGAGACCACGACGCCGCGGTCCCAGACGCTGACGTTGATCTGGCGCGGCTCGGGCACGCTGACCGAGGCCACGGCGTTCAGCGGCGTGCTGGAGCCGTAGGCCTCGACCATCACCTGGTCGAGCAGGCTGGCCGACGCGCGGCCGGTGCGCAGGGAGCCGAACTCGTCCTTCAGGGCGAGCACGGCCTTGTCCATGCGGTCTTTGTAGCGGGAAAGGACGGGCTTTTCGGCGGCGGCCATGGCTTGGGCTCTCTTCGCTTAGATAAAATCAGGCGTTGGCGACGACGGTGTGCGTGCCTTGGCCACGCAGCACGTCGAGCAGGTTACCCCGCCCCTTGATCGAAAACACCACGATCGGGATGTTGCTGTCGCGCATGAGGGCGACGGCCGAGGCGTCCATGACGCGCAGGTCCTTGGCCAGCACGTCCATGTAGCTCAGGCGGTCGTAGCGCTGGGCGGTGGGATCCTTCTTGGGATCGGCGGTGTAGACGCCGTCGACGCTGGTGCCCTTGAACAGGGCGTCGCACTGCATCTCGGCGGCGCGCAGGGCGGCGGCGGTGTCGGTTGTGAAGAACGGGTTGCCGGTGCCGGCGGCGAAGATCACCACGCGGCCCTTCTCGAGGTGGCGCTGGGCGCGACGGCGGATATAGGGCTCGCAGACGGTGGCCATCGGGATGGCCGACTGCACGCGGGTCTCGACGCCGATGCGCTCGAGGGCGTCCTGCATGGCCAGGGCGTTCATGACGGTGGCCAGCATGCCCATGTAGTCGGCGCTGGAGCGCTCCATGCCCTTGGCCGCGCCGGCCATGCCGCGGAAGATGTTGCCGCCGCCGATCACCAGGCACAGCTCGACGCCCGACTTGACGATCTCGGCGATGTCGAGGGCGACGGATTGGACGGTGTTGGTGTCGATCCCGTAGGGCGTGTCGCCCATCAGCACTTCGCCGGAAACCTTGAGCAGAAGACGACGGTACGGCTTGGCGGGGGTGGGATCGGACATGGACCGGGCTCTTCCTGAGTCGTCGGCACGCACCATAGTGTGCGTTACACAAAAGTGGGATCGGTTTTGCGCCATCCGGGCGCGACGCCGTTCAAGCGCAAAAAAAGGGCGCGGCGCGCGTTCGATGCGCGCCGCGCCCTTGATTTGACGACAGCGAAAGCGGCGAGACCTGCCCGCCGCCTTGCCTGTCTTGTCCAGCCTTAGGCTTGGCCGGTCATCGAGGCGACTTCGGCGGCGAAGTCGTCCTGCTTCTTTTCCACGCCTTCGCCCAGGGCGAGACGGGTGAAGCCCTTCACGACGATCGGCGCGCCGAGGGTCTTGCCGGTTTCAGCCACCAGCTGCTCGACGGTCTGGTCCGGGTTCATGACGAAGGCCTGCTTCAGCAGCACGACTTCTTCCAGGAACTTGCGGATGCGGCCTTCGATCATCTTTTCGACGACGGCCGCCGGCTTGCCCGATTCCAGGGCCTGCTCGGTGAACACGGCCTTTTCGCGCTCGATGGCGGCCGGGTCCAGATCGTCCGGCGACAGCGACAGCGGGGCGGTCGCGGCGACGTGCATGGCGATCTTGCGGCCCAGCTCGCGCAGGGCGGCCTTATCGCCGGCCGACTCGAGGGCGACCAGCACGCCGATGCGGCCGAGGTCCGGCGCGGTGGCGTTGTGGATGTACGAGGCGACGACGCCGTTCTCGACCGTCCACTTGGCGGCGCGACGGACCATCATGTTCTCGCCGATCGTGGCGATCAGGTTGGTCAGGTGGTCCTGAGCGGTCTCGCCGCCGGCCAGCTTGGCCGCGCCGATGGCTTCGACCGAACCGTCGGTGCCGAGGGCGGCCTGGGCGATCTGACGGGCGGCGCCCTGGAACAGGTCGTTGCGCGACACGAAGTCGGTTTCGGCGTTCACTTCGACGGCGGTCGCGGTTTCACCAGCGCCGGCTTCGGCGACGGCGATGGCCACCAGGCCTTCGGCGGCGGCGCGATCGGCCTTCTTGGCGGCCTTGGACAGGCCCTTGGCGCGCAGCCAGTCGATGGACGCTTCGATGTCGCCGTTGTTCTCGGACAGGGCCTTCTTGCAGTCCATCATGCCGACGCCGGACTTTTCGCGCAGTTCCTTGACCAGCGCAGCCGTGATCTCAGCCATGGAAAATCTCCAGATTCAAACGTTTAGCGACCGGGCTTGATAGCCCGGTCGCGTGTCGGTAGCGCGACGGCCGCCCGCCCTCCGTCAGGAGAGCCGGCGGCCGAAGAGAAATCAGCCGGCGGCCGATTCGTCGGCGGCCGGAGCAGCGACTTCTTCAGCGGCAGCTTCCGGGGCGGCCGCTTCGGGAGCGACTTCCGGGGTCAGTTCGCGGGCCAGGGTCGGCTCGATCGGAGCGACCGAAGCGCCCAGGTCGACGCCCGAGGCGGCTTGACCGGCGGCCAGGCCGTCGAGGACGGCGTCGGCGACCAGGTCGCAGTACAGCTGCAGGGCGCGGGCGGCGTCGTCGTTACCCGGGATCGGGTAGGTGATGCCGTCCGGATCGCAGTTGGTGTCGAGGATGGCGACGACCGGGATGTTCAGCTTGCGGGCTTCCAGGATCGCGATCGCTTCCTTGTTGGTGTCGATCACGAACATGATGTCGGGGATGCCGCCCATGTCCTTGATGCCGCCCAGCGACAGCTCGAGCTTGTCGCGCTCGCGGGTCAGCTGCAGCAGTTCCTTCTTGGAACGGCCCGAACCGTCGCCGCCCAGGACGCCTTCCAGCTCGCGCAGACGAGCGATCGAGCCCGAGACGGTGCGCCAGTTGGTCAGGGTGCCGCCGAGCCAGCGGTGGTTCACGTAGTACTGGGCGCAGCGCTTGGCGGCCGTGGCGACCGGATCCGAAGCCTGGCGCTTGGTGCCGACGAACAGCACGCGGCCGCCAGCGGCGGCGACTTCACGAACCTTCACCAGCGCTTGGTGCAGCAGCGGGATGGTCTGCGACAGGTCGATGATGTGGATGTTGGAGCGCGAACCGAAGATGTAGCGGTCCATCTTCGGGTTCCAGCGGTGGGTCTGGTGGCCGAAGTGGGCGCCGGCTTCCAGGAGCTGACGCATGGAGAATTCGGGAAGAGCCATTGGGCCTTAATCCTTTTTCCGGTTGAACCTCCGCGGACACCCCCGCTCCAGACCATTCTGAAGGCGGGACCGGAACGGCGACGTCGGGATGTCTCCCCGGCGCTGCCGAACGTCCGCGTGTGGAATGGCGCGCAGATAGTCGCGAAACGCGCTGAATGCAAGCCTTTCCCGACGCTCGCCGGCCGCTGGGGTCGTTCTTTCCGGACATTCGCGGCTGCGCGCATGCACCGGCCGCCGATCGAGAGGTCGCCGATGGATCTGGTTGGAATCAGGGGACCGCCCTGCCCGCCATTGCCGAACCGCGGCCGAAAAGGTTGAGTGCGGTCCGCGCCGTGTCCCCTCGCGTGCGCCCGACCAGGATCCCGATGCCCGACCTATCGCGCCTGTCCGACGCCGAACGCCGCGCCCTGCTGCTGCTTGCGCGCGGCCACACAGCCAAGAGCGCGGCCGCCGAACTGGGCGTCAGCGAAGGCGCGGTCAACGAACGGCTGCGCGAGGCCCGGCGCAAGACCGGCGTCGGCAGCAGCCGGCAACTGGCGCGCCTGGTGGCGGACGAAGGGGTAGACGATGGAACGGCCGCCGCGGTGGGTGATGGAACGGCCGCCGTGGCTGACGGCGCGCCGGCCGAGTTCCTGCTAGGGGCGCTCCCGGCTTCGCCACAAGAAAGTCGGGACGAGAAAATCGGGATGGTCGCGCTCCGCCCGCCGGGCCAGGACGGACGGCGCAACCCCGCCCTCCGGGCCGCCCGGCCCCTCCTCGCCGGAGCTTCAGCAATGATCGTCATGGCCGCCGCCATCGGCGCCTTCGCCGCCCTCGCCGTCGCCGACCACAAGGAACCGCGGCCGTCCGCGCCGCCGCGTGTCGTCGCCGTCTCGCCCGCGCCCGGGGCCGTGGTCCCGGCCGGGCCTCTCGCCCTGAGCGTCACCTTCGATCAGCCGATGCAGGCCGGCTGGTCGTTCGTGACCCGCGATCCGGCCGCCTTCCCGGCCTGCGCGCCCAAGCCCGTCCAGTCCAAGGACCGGCGCAGCTTCACCCTCTCCTGCACCGTGCAGGCCGGGCGCCGCTACGAGGTCGGCTTCAACAACGACCGCCACCGCAAGTTCGCCTCGGAAGCGGGCGTTCCGGCGATCCCGGCCGTGGTCAGGTTCTCGGCGCGGTAGGAACGAGGCTGGAGCCCCGTCAGGGCACAACGATCTCGTCTCGGGCATAGCGTCCAGGCGGTTCGTGGACCTGAGACCCGAGGCTGCCCACGTTCCCAAAACGGAGCGGCGGGAGGTCTTCCACTGAGACCGCATGACGACAGGTTCCGGGCGAGCCGCCGGGGTGAAGTGATGGAGTGGCGGGGCCTGAGCTTGCCCGCTCCCAAGCGCTCCTGCCCGCGCCCCCTCGAAGCAACATCGACTGGAGCGGCGACAGACGTTGGCGCCTGTTCAGACCGACCCGGCCGCCCTCTACGTCAGAACGACTTGCCGTCGACCTGTTGCGGCTCCAGGGCGAAGACGTCGACGCCATCGACGCATCGGACATTGATCGCCGCCATCTTCGCGCCGTTCGGCGCTTCGCCGCGGGCGAAGGATTCGATGCCGCAGTCGGCGCAGAACAGGTGCTGGATCTTGCCGGTGTTGAACCGGTACTCGGTCAGGGCGTCCTCGCCCGAGACGAGGCTGAACTGGTCGATCGGCGCGAAGGCCAGAACCGAACCCAGCTTGCCGCAGCGCGAACAGTTGCAGGTGATGGTCTGCGACAGGTCGGCCTCGACCTCGAAGCGGACCTTGCCGCATTGGCAGCCGCCGGCGTGCTTGGTCATGTCGTCCTCCCTTTCGCCGGCTGCGGCTCGCGGCCAGCGTCCTCGATCAGGCTTCGCGCCTATTCCGCACGTGAGCCCCAAGTTCGCATCGTAGATCTATCCGGCCCGCCCCGCCCAGCGCGCCGAAAAGCCCGCGCCAGTTCAGGGACGGACAGCGACGCTAGACGTCTTCCAGCAGCGCCACGCCCGGCGCGGTCTTCAGCGCGCCGCGCAGCGAGGCGTCCAGAGTATAGCGGCCCGGCAGCTTCAACTCGATCTCGCGGCCGCCGCCCAGCGCCGCCACGAAGCTGATCTCGCCGCCCTTCTGGGCCGCGGCCGGCTCGATGCGGCGCTTGAGGGCCTCGATCTCGGTGGCCGACGGCGACAGGTGAACGCGCAGGCCGGCGACCACGTTCTCGATGGCCTTCTCGATCGGCTCGGCGTCGTCGCCGAAGAACCGCACCTCGCCGTCGCGGGCCTTGGAGCGGACCTTGATGACCACCCCCTTGCCGGGCTCGAGCACGTCGCGGCACTTGCGCAGGGATTCCGGCGGGAACAGCACCTCGTATTCGCCCGACGGATCCGACAGCGACACGAAGGCGAAGCGCTCGCCGCTCTGCGAGGCGCGCTCCTGGCGGCGGCGGACGATGCCGCACATCCGCAGGGCCTCGGCGCCGGCCTCGGCTTGGGCCAGGGCCTCGGTCAGCATGACGGTGCGCCGGCGGCGCAGCATGCCGATCATGTCCTCCAGCGGGTGGCCGGTCAGATAGAAGCCGACGGCCGACAGCTCTTCGTCCAGCAGATCGACCTGGGTCCAGGGCTCGACCTTCTTCAGGCGCGGGCGGCTGGCGGCGGCGTCGCCGCCGAACAGGGCGTGCTGGCCGCCCTGGCGGTCGGCGGCGATGCTCTGGCCGTGGGCGATCAGCACATCGGCGTTGGCGAACACCTGGGCGCGGTTCTTGTGCAGCGAGTCGAAGGCCCCGGCCCGGGCCAGGTTTTCGATGGCCCGCTTGTTGACCTGCTTGGGATCGACGCGTTCGACGAAATCGAAGATGTCGCGGAACGGCCCGCCCTCCTCGCGCACGGCGACGAGATGCTTCATGGCTTCCAAGCCGACGTTGCGCACGGCGCCCAGGGCGTAGAGCACCTCGCCGTTCTCGACCTCGAAGTCGGCGCCCGAACGGTTGACGTCAGGCGCCCGCACCGTGATCGAGAAGCGGCGGGCGTCCTGATGGAAGACCGCCAGCTTGTCGGTGTTGGAGATATCTAGGCTCATCGACGCGGCGAGGAACTCGACCGGCGTATTGGCCTTCAGCCAGGCCGTCTGATAGGCGATCAGGGCGTAGGCGGCCGCGTGGCTCTTGTTGAAGCCGTAGCCGGCGAACTTGGCCACCAGTTCGAAGATCGAGCCCGACTGGTCCTCGGGGACGCCCTTCTCCTTGGCGCCGGAGACGAAACGGATCTTCTGGAGATCCATCTCCTCCTTCTTCTTCTTACCCATGGCGCGACGCAGCAGGTCGGCCTCGCCCAGGCTGTAACCGGCCAGGATCTGGGCGATCTGCATCACCTGCTCCTGATAGACGATGACCCCGTAGGTCTCGCGCAGAACGCCTTCCAGCGACGGGTGCAGGGTGTCGACGGGCTTTCGGCCGAACTTGCAGTCGACGAAGGTGTCGATGTTGTCCATCGGGCCGGGGCGATAGAGCGAGATCAGCGCGGTGATCTCCTCGATCGAGCCGCAGCGCATCTTGCGCAGGGTGTCGCGCATGCCCTGGCTTTCGAGCTGGAACACGCCGACCGTCTGGCCCGAGGCGAGCAGCTCGTAGCTCTTGGTGTCGTCGAACGGCAGGCGGCCGAGATCGACCTCCATGCCGCGCTTGCGCAGGTGCTTCACCGCCCGATCGAGCACAGTCAGGGTCTTCAGGCCCAGGAAGTCGAACTTCACCAGGCCGGCGCTCTCGACCCACTTCATGTTGAACTGGGTGGCCGGGAAGTCCGAGCGCGGATCCTTGTAGAGCGGGGTCAGCTGGGTCAGCGGCCGGTCGCCGATGACCACGCCGGCGGCGTGGGTCGAGGCGTTGCGGAACAGGCCTTCCAGCTGCAGGGCCACGTCCAGGCAGTTGGAGACGTTGGCGTCCTCGTTCTTGGCCTGCTTGAGGCGCGGCTCGATGTCGATGGCCTGGGCCAGGGTCACCGGCGCGGCCGGGTTGTTGGGCACCATCTTGCAGAGACGGTCGACCAGGCCCAGCGGCAGCTGCATCACCCGGCCGACGTCACGCAGCACGGCGCGGGCCTGCAACGAACCGAAGGTGATGATCTGGGCCACGCGGTCGCGGCCGTACTTGTCCTGGACGTAGGCGATCACCTCTTCGCGTCGCTCCTGGCAGAAGTCGACGTCGAAGTCGGGCATGGAGACCCGTTCAGGATTGAGGAAGCGCTCGAACAGCAGGCCAAAGCGCAGCGGATCCAGGTCGGTGATGGTCAGCACCCAGGCGACCAGCGAACCGGCGCCCGAACCCCGGCCCGGACCAACGGGAATGCCGTGGTCCTTGCCCCACTTGATGAAGTCGGAAACGATCAGGAAGTAGCCGGGGAAGCCCATCTTGACGATGATGCCCAGCTCGAAGTCGAGCCGTTCCCAGTAGACGTGCTCTTCCATCGCCAAGGTCAGGCCGTCGAGCCGCTTGCGCAGGCCTTCGCGGGCCTGGTGAGCCAGCTCCTCGGCTTCGTTGCGGCCATCGCCGGTGGGGAAGCTGGGCAGGATGGGGTCGCGCTTCTTGACCATGAAGGCGCAGCGCCGGGCGATGTCGAGGGTGTTGTCGCAGGCCTCCGGCAGGTCGGCGAACAGCTTGCGCATCTCGTCGGCCGGCTTGAACCAGTGCTCGGGTGTCACCCGCCGCCGCTCGTCCTGGCCGACGAACGAGCCGTCGGCGATGCACAGCAGCGCATCGTGCGCGTCGTAGAGCTCGGGCTTGGCGTAGTAGCAGTCGTTGGTCGCGACCAGCGGCGCGTCGTGGTCATAGGCCCAGTCGACCAGGCCCGGTTCGGCCGCCGCCTGCTGCGGCAGGCCGTGGCGCTGGAGCTCGACATAGAAGCGGTCGCCGAACACCCGCTGCATCTCGGCCAGGGCCGCATGCCCCTCGGCCGTCTTGCCGGCGGCCAGCAGCGAGTCCACCGGACCGTCGGTGCCGCCCGATAGCAGGATCAGCCCTTCGGCGTGCTCGATCACCTTGGCCCAGGGCACCACCGGTTCGGCCAGTTCGCCGCTTTCCAGATAGGCCAGGGACGACAGTTCCGAGAGGTTCAGATAGCCCTTCTCGTTCTGCACCAGCAGGGTGATCGTCGGCTCGCGCGCCCAGCGCTCGGACGGCTTGGCGCCGATGCCGTTAACAGGCAGGGCGCAGCCGATAAGCGGCTGGACCCCGTTGTCCTTGGCGTAGACGGAGAACTCCAGGGCCCCGAACAGATTGGCCCGGTCGGTGATCCCCACGGCCGGCATGCCGCCGGCGGCTGTCATGCCTGGGATCTTGTCGGCCTTGATGGCCCCTTCCAGCAGCGAATAGGCCGACCGGACGCGGAGGTGGACGAAACCCTGACCTTCCACACCCGACATGACCATGACCTCGCTGTTTCTCGACTCAGGCCACCAACTGGGCGACCGAACACATCATCCAGACGAAGCCGGCGACAGATACAAGCGCCAAAGACTCACGCGCGATCCGGACCATAACATCCCTCCACAGCTCGTTGGCCAGTTGCCTTTTTGTTCTCTATTCCCCTTTCGTTCTCATCGCAATAGTCCACAGGCAAATTGCGAGCTTTTTTGCCGCGTGGGGTTGATCGTCGCGCCACAACCTTCCGGCTCTGGCCTTGCCGGCGGGAACACGGCAGAAGCCGTTTCATGCGCCTGATCATCGACACCGACACCGCCGGAGACGACGTCTTCTCCCTGATGCTCGCCCTGCGCCGCCCCGGCGTGACCGTCGAGGCGATCACCATCAGCCACGGCAATGTCGGCTTCGAGCAGCACGCCGAGAACGCCCTGGTGACGCTGGAGGCCTGCGGCGCGGCCGGCGTTCCGGTCTATCTGGGGACCCAGAGGCCGTTCAGCCGTGTTCCGCTGGACGCCGCCTATGTGTTCGGCGCCGACGGCATGAGCGACGCGGCGTTTCCGAAGACCGCCCAGCGCCCCTCCCCCGGCCACGCGGCCGACGAGATCGTGCGGCGGGTGATGGAAGCGCCCGGCGAGATCACCCTGCTGGCCCAGGCGCCGCTGACCAACATCGCGCTGGCGGTGCTGCGCGAACCTCGCATCGCCCAGGCCGCCAAGGCCCTGTGGGTGATGGGCGGGACCGACAACGGGGTCGGCAACGTCACGCCCGCGGCCGAGTACAATTTCTATGCCGATCCCGAAGCGGCCAAGATCGTCGTCAACGCCGGCTTCGACCTGCACGTGGTGACCTGGACGCAGACCTTGCGCGACGGCCTGCTGACCACAGCGCAGCTTGCTGAGCTGGATGCGATCGGTACGCCGCGCTCGAAGTTCTTCACCAAGGTCAACGAAGCCTCGCTGGCCTTCGCCCGCGACACCGAGGGCCTGGACGGCAGCCTGCACCCCGACGCCCTGACCTGCGCGGCCATGCTGGACGAGGCCCTGGTTCTGGACGCCGAGCGCTGCGTCATCGACGTCGAGACCATGGGCGAGCTGACGCGCGGCTATCTCAGCGTCTCGCACTCGATCCTGCCGGACATCGAGATCGCCGACCCGGCCCTGAAGCGCCGCGAACCCAACGCCCGGGTAATCAAGAAGATCGACCAGGCGGGGTTCTTCAACGCGATGCGCGAGGCGCTGCTCTAGACCTTAAAAGGTCTGCGGCTCCAGGTGGCCGTCGCGCAGGGCGAAGACGCGGTCCATGTAGCGGGCCAGTTCCATGTTGTGGGTAGCGATCAGGGCGGCGACGCCCTGGCCGCGCGCCAAGTCGTAGAGCGCCTGGAAGGTGGCCGCCGAGGTGCCGGGATCGAGGTTGCCCGTCGGCTCGTCGGCCAGCAGGAGCTTGGGCGAATTGGCCAGGGCGCGGGCGATGGCCACGCGCTGCTGCTCCCCGCCCGACATCTGGCCGGGCTGGTGATCGACGCGAGCCGCAAGGCCCAGTTGACTGAGTAGAGCCACGGCGTGCTCGCGGGCCTCGCCGCGACGGCGGCCGGCGATCATCAGCGGCAGTTCCACGTTCTCGGCGGCCGTGAACTCCGGCAGCAGGTGGTGGAACTGGTAGACGAAGCCGACGGTCGACAGCCGCACCTTGGTGCGCTGACGCTCTGAGAGCTTGGAGCAGTCCTTGCCGTCGACGGCGATGACGCCGGCGTCGGGGCGCTCCAGCAGGCCAGCGGCGTGCAGCAGCGACGACTTGCCCGAGCCGGACGGACCGATCAGGCCGACCACTTCGCCGGGATAGACGTCGAGATCGACGCCGCGCAGCACGGTCAGCTTGCCCGCCTCGGTGACATAGGTGCGCTCGACGCCGCGCAGGGCCAGGACCGGACTACTCATAGCGAAGGGCCTCAACGGGATCGAGGCGCGAGGCCCGCAGCGCCGGCGGCAGGGTCGCCAGCACGCTCATCAGGGTGGAGATCGAGACGACGCCAGCCACCTCGGCCCAGTCGATCTTGGCCGGGATATGGGCCAGGAAATAGATGTCGGCGCTGAACACCGCCGTGCCGGTGACCCATTCGACGAAGTTCTGGATGGCGGTGATGTTGGCGCAGAACAGCGTGCCCAGCAGCAGACCCGCCAGGGTGCCGGCCACGCCGATCGAGGCGCCGGCCATGATGAAGATGCGCAGGATCGAGGACCGGCTGGCCCCCATGGTGCGCAGGATGGCGATGTCGCGGCCCTTGTTCTTCACCAGCATGACGAGGCCGGAGATGATGTTCAGCGTGGCGATGGCGACGATGAAGAACAGGATCAGCCGCATGACCTTGCGCTCGACCTGCAGCGCGTTGAAGTAGCTGCTGTTCTTATCCATCCAGTCGGTGATGAAGGCGCCGGGGCCGACGGCCTGCTCGATGGTGGCCTTGGCCGTCTTGGCGTTGTCGGGATCGGTGAGCTTGACCTCGACATAGTCGATGGCCGTATCGCGCCCGAAGAACGGCTGGGCCTGGGCCAGCGGCATCATCACGTAGGACTCGTCGAACTGGCTCATGCCGACGCTGAAGATCCCGCCGACCACGTAGTCCTTCTCGCGGGTCGAGGTGCCGAAGGCGGTGGCCGGACCGGCGGGCGAGATCAGGGTGATCGGGTCGCCGACCGAGAGGCCCAGGTTGCGGGCCATGCGGTCGCCGATCAGCACCATGTCGCCGCCGTACTCGCCCTCGCCGAAGCCCTCGAGCGAGCCCTGCTTGATATTGGCGGAGATCAGCTTCATGCCGCGCAGGTCGGCCGGATTGACGCCGCGGACGATGGCGCCGGTCACCTGGTTGGGACCGATGACCATGGCCTGCGCCTCGACCAGGGGCGCGGCCTGGATAACACCGGGCACGGCCTTGATGCGGGCGATGACGCCTTCGCGGTCGGGGCCGTTCACGAGCGGCCCCTGGGCGTAGATGTGGCCGTTGAAGCCGAGCAGCCGGCCGAGCAGTTCGGCGCGGAAGCCGTTCATGACGCTCATCACGGTGATGAGGGCGAAGACCGCCAGCATCACCGCGCTGAACGAGATCACCGAGATCAGGGCGACGCCGCCGTTCTTGCGCTTGGTGCGCAGGTAACGCCAGGCGACCATCCGTTCCCAGGTTCCGAAAGGCCCCGCGCCGATAGCCATCAGGCGGCCTTGCCGGTCAGGCGGGCCAGGACCGCGTCGAGCGGCTCGGACACGCGCTCGCCGGTCTTGCGGTTCTTCAGCTCGACCACGCCCTCCGCGACGCCCTTGGGGCCAACGATCAGCTGCCAGGGCAGGCCGATCAGGTCCATGGTGGCGAACTTGGCGCCGCCGCGCGCATCGGTGTCGTCGTAGAGCACGTCGACGCCGGCCGCCTGCAGGGCCTTGTAGGCCTCGTCGCAAGCCGCGTCACAGGCGCCGTCGCCCTGGCGCATGTTGACTATGCCGACGTGATACGGCGCGACGCTTTCCGGCCAGATGATGCCGCCGTCGTCGTGGCTGGCCTCGATGATCGCGCCCAGCAGGCGCGAGACGCCGACGCCGTAGCTGCCCATCTGGACCGGGACTTCCTTGCCGTCGGGACCCATGACCAGGGCCTTCATCGGCTCGGAATACTTCGTGCCGAACGAGAAGATGTGGCCGACCTCGATGCCGCGGGCCGACAGGCGATCGCCCTCGGGGATCGCGTCGAAGGCGGCTTCGTCGTGCATTTCCTCGGTGGCGGCGTAGAGCGCAGTGCGCTGGTCGACCAGCGGCTGCAGGTCGCCGTACCACTCGACGTCCGGGCCGGGCGCGGCCATCTCGACCAGGTCCTTGTGGCAGAAGACGGCGCTTTCGCCGGTCTCGGCCAGGACGATGAACTCGTGGCTCAGGTCGCCGCCGATCGGGCCGGTGTCGGCGCGCATCGGCACGGCCTTCAGGCCCATGCGCGAGAACAGGTTCAGGTAGGCCACGAACATGCGGTTGTAGGACTTGCGCGCGCCCTCGGCGTCGAGGTCGAAGCTGTAGGCGTCCTTCATCAGGAACTCGCGGCCGCGCATGACGCCGAAGCGCGGACGGCGCTCGTCGCGGAACTTCCACTGCACATGATAGAGGTTCTTGGGCAGGTCCTTGTAGGACCGCACCGAGCCACGGAAGATCTCGGTGACCATTTCCTCGTTGGTGGGCCCGTACAGCAGTTCGCGCTCGTGGCGGTCGGTGATGCGCAGCATCTCCGGGCCGTAGGCGTCGTAGCGACCCGACTCGCGCCACAGGTCGGCCAGCTGCAGGGTGGGCATCAGCAGCTCGATGGCGCCCGCGCGATCCATCTCCTCACGGACGATCTGCTCGATCTTGTTGAGCACCCGCAGACCCAGCGGCAGCCAGGCGTAGATGCCGGCGGCCTCCTGGCGGATCATGCCCGCGCGCAGCATCAGCTGGTGGGACGCGATCTGGGCGTCGGAGGGAGCTTCTTTCAGAACGGGCAGGAAGTAGCGCGACAGGCGCATGGACGGAACGTCTCCGGGGGAATTCGAGGCGTTGAGATAGCCGGTCGCCGTTCAGCTTGGCAACGCGCGCGGCGAAAAGATGACGTTTTGAGTGTCGAGGACGTCCGGGCGGCGAAACCGCGCTCACTTTCGCCTGACGCCCTCTAGCTGGACTAAACGAAAAGAAGGCCGCGCGGTTCACTCGCGCGGCCATCAAGTTCATCGTCGGGGAAGACGCCACAGAGCAAGGCCGAACCCGGCCTCGTCATGACAATCTAGGCCTCCGAACGACTGTTGGGGCATCCGATTGCCGCCAAGTGGGCAAGTCGGCCTGTTTCGCCCAACCGATGGGCGTTTGACGGGCAGAAGGCCAGCGCCCGCCCAAGGCTTGGGCGCCGGGCCGCGTTCTGCAAATTTTTCAGTAGGTGGACGGCAGGTCCGGCAGACTCACTAGCTGGAACTTCACCACCAGCCAGAACACGACGAACACCACGACCGAGATCCAGGTGGTAGTGAAGAACTTGCGCTTCAGGTTCGGGTTCACCGGCGCGCCGGGATCCGCGCCCGGCGGCGGCTCGATTCCCAGCTCGTGATAGCTGCGCGTGCCGATCGGCAGCACGGCGAACAGCACCGTCCACCAGATGGTCAGGAAGATCGCGATGCCGGTGATCGGACCCATCAGTGGTGCGCGTCCTTGGGGCTTTCCATCAATTCCACGAGCAGGCCGCCCATGTCCTTGGGGTGAACGAAGATGATCAGCGTTCCGTGGGCGCCGATCCGGGGCTCGCCTAGCACGGTCGCGCCCTTGGCGACCAGAGAATCGCGCGCCTCGTAGATGTTCTCGACCTCGAAGCAGATGTGGTGCTGGCCGCCCTTGGGGTTCTTGGCGAGAAACCCGTGGATCGGCGAGTTCTCGCCATAGGGCTCGATCAGCTCGATCTGGCTGTTGGGCAGGTTGACGAAGCAGACCCAGACGCCCTGCTCGGGCATGGCCCACTTGTCGGTGACCGAGGTGGCGCCGAGCAGTTCGCGGTACATCTTCACCGACTCGTCGATGGACGGGGTGGCGACGCCGACGTGGTTGAGCCTGCCGATCATGGTGCGGGGTCCTGGCTAAAGCGGATCTAGCCGCCCACTAACCGCGCCTCCGCTCACGGCAGTCAAGCCGTGCGAGCGCCCTTAAGCCAGTGGAAACGGACGGGCATGACCTGGATCAGGAAGAAGCCCAGCACGAACCCGCCGAGGTGGGCCTGCCAGGATACCAGGATCATCCCCTGCTGCGAGGCGAGGCCATAGGCGCCGGCGGCGACCACAACGATCAGGTTCATCACCACGAAGGAGCCGACCGAGCGGCCGACCTGCGGCGAGAAGATCGGCGCCAGTTCCGCCCTCCCCGGCCCCGCCAGGCGCGCGCCGGCGCCCCACAGGCCGCAGATCGCGCCCGAGGCGCCGACCAGCCAGCTTTCGGGGCTGAGCACCATCGACAGCATGGCCCCGGCCACGCCGCAGACCAGGAACAACGCCGCGAACAGCAGGCCGCCGACGGCGTCGCGCCCGAAACGCTGGGCCAGGCCCGGCCCCAGGGCCACCAGGGCGGCCGAGTTCATGGCGATATGGAACCAGCCGGCGTGCATGAAGATGTAGCTGACCGGCGTCCACCACAGCCCCTCGCGGAAGTTGCCGGGGTGGAAGGCGCCGAGGCTGAGCAATTCGTTTTCGAAGCCCAGCGGCGCGCTGGCCAGCTGGACGGCGAAGACCGCCCAGATCAGGCCCAGCGTCACCAGCACCGGCCAGGCCTCGAACCAGAGGATGGCCGGTCCCGTGCCGAACAGGCCCTCGCGCCGGGGCGCGGGGGCCTCCTCGGTCAGGGTCGGATCCTCTGGCGTCGACATGCGGCGATCAGAGGCGCAGGACGGTCGTCTCGACGACCGGCTTGCGTTCCCAGATGCGGAAGGCGGCCTTCTTCACCGCGCGCGAGATGGCGTTCTCGATGGTCTCGTCGATCTCGCGATCGTCGCCCGACAGGCGCTTGAAGGCCTCTTCGGCCTCTTCCGCCAGGTCGTCCAGCGCCTCGTCGAGGGGGTATTCCTCGTCGCCGGCCAGGCCGAGACCCCGGACCTGCGGGCCCGAAACGACCTTGTTGCGGCCGTCGAGCACGATCGACACGGCCAGCACGCCGTTGAACGCCGCGTGGCGACGCTCGCGCAGGGCCTCGCCGTTCTCGGGCGTCACGACGCCGCCGTCGACGTAGAGACGGCCGGCCGGCACTTCGTCGATGATCTCCGGATGACCGGGGGCCAGGCGGACCATGTCGCCGTTGCGCGGGCTGACCGCGTGCGGGATCTGCAGGTCCTTGGCGAAAGCGGCGTGCTCGAGCAGGTGGCGGCGTTCACCGTGGGTCGGCACGGCGATCTGCGGCCGAGCCCACTGGTACATCTGCTTCAGCTCGTCGCGGCACGGGTGGCCGGAGACGTGGATGCCGGGGGTGTCGCGCTCGGTGTGCAGGCGCACGCCGCGGTCGGCCAGCTTGTTCTGCAGGTTGCGGATCGGGATTTCGTTGCCCGGTATCACGCGCGAGCTGAACACCACGTGGTCGCCCGAGGAGAGCTTGACGTGGGGGTGGTTGCCCTCGGCGATGCGGGCCAGGGCCGCCCTCGCCTCGCCCTGACTGCCGGTGCAGAGATAGAGGATCTCGTTCTCCGGCATGTGCTTGGCCTGGTCGTCGTTGACGAACGGCTCCAGGCCGTCGAGCAGCCCGACCGAGCGGGCGGCGGCGGCCATGCGGTGCATCGAGCGCCCCGCCAGGCAGACCTTGCGGCCGGCGGCCTGGGCGGCGCGGATGACGGTGTCCATGCGCGCCACGTTCGAAGCGAAGCAGGCCACGGCGATCTTGCCGGTCAGGCTGGCGATCAGCTTGTTCATCTCGACGCGGACGTCGGCTTCCGAGCCGGCGGTGCCTTCGACGAAGACGTTGGTGCTGTCGCAGACCATGGCCAGCACGCCCTCGTCGCCGAGGCGGCGCAGGGCGTCGACGTCGGTGGCGGCGCCGAGCTGGGGATCGGGATCGATCTTCCAGTCGCCGGTGTGCAGGATGGTGCCCAGCGGGGTCTTGATCGCCAGGCCGTTGGGTTCGGGGATCGAGTGGGTCAGCGTCACCATTTCCAGGTGGAACGGCCCCAGGTCGAAGCTGCCGCTCAGCGGCACTTCGTGGATCTCGACCTCGTCCAGCAGGTTGGCGTCGCGCAGCTTCTCGCGCAGCAGGAAGGCGGTGAACGGCGTGGCGTAGACCGGGGCCTTCAACTGCGGCCACAGCCAGGCGACGGCGCCCAGGTGGTCTTCGTGGGCGTGGGTCAGCACGATGCCCAGAATGTCCTTGGCGTAGGGGACGATATATTCCGGGTCGGGCAGGATGATCTCGACGCCCGGCGTCGTCTGGTCGCCGAAAGTCACGCCCAGGTCGACGACGATCCACTTGCGATCGTGCGCGGGCCCAAAGCCGTACAGGTTGAAGTTCATGCCGATCTCGTTCGACCCGCCCAGGGGCAGGAAGACGAGCTCGTCGTCAGGGTGCTTTTTCATTCGTTCTCTAGGTGGGTATTGCGGCGATGAATTTCGAGGAGACCACGGATGGTCAGATCAGGGTCGAAGTGGTCGATGCTGTCGGTGGCGCCCTCGAACAGCGAGGCGACGCCGCCGGTGGCGACCACGGTCAGGGGTTCGCCGCGCTCGGCCTTGATGCGCGCGACCAGCCCTTCGATGAGTGAGATATAGCCCCAGAAGACGCCCGATTGCATGGCGCTGACGGTGTCGGTGCCCACGACGCGATTACGGGCGGGACGCTGGATGGCGATGCGGGGCAGCTTGGCGGCCGCTTCGTGCAGCGCCTGCATGGAAAGATTGATGCCCGGGGCGATGATGCCGCCCTCGAAGGCGCCGTCGGCGCCCACCACGTCGAAGGTGGTGGCCGTGCCGCTGTCGATGACGATCAGCGGGCCCTTGTAGGCCATGCTGGCGCCCACGGCGTTCACAAGGCGGTCGGCGCCAGCTTCGCTGGGCTTGTCGATGCGGACGTCGACGCCGAGCTTGGCGTTCTCGCCGATCACCAGCGGCTCGACGTTCAGGTAGCGGCGCGACAGGTTGCGCAGGTTGAACAGCGACTGGGGCACGACGCTGGAAATGATGCAGGCGTCGAGCGCCCGGAAGCCCAGGCCCTGCATGGACATCAGCTGCGACAGCCAGACCACGTATTCGTCGGCGGTGCGGGTGCTCTCGGTCGCCGCGCGCCACTGGGCGATCCACGACTGGCCGTCGTGGATGGCGAACATGGTGTTGGTGTTGCCCTGTTCGATGGCCAGCAGCATCAGGGGTTTCCTCCGAAGAAGACGTCGCCGGCGGTGATCCGGCGCAGTTGGCCGTCGGCCAGGCGCAGGCGCAAGGCGCCGTCGGCGTCGAGGCCCTCGGCGATCCCTTCGATCGTCTCGGTCGAGAGCCGCGCGGTGCAGGGCTCGCCCAGGCCGTGGGCCTTGGCGGTCCAGGCGTCGGCGATGGCGGGGAAGCCAAGCCGCGTCCAGACGTCGAGCCAGCGGGCGAAGGCCGGGGCCAGGATCTCGATCGCTTCCAAAGGCGAGGGCGGCGGCTCGGCCCGCCAGGTCGGCAGGGCCGTGGTCGGGCGCTCGCTGTCGATGGGCTTGCGGGCGAGATTGACGCCGATCCCGACGGCCAGCCACAGGCCGCCTGCGGGGCTCTTGCCGGACTCGACGAGGATGCCGCTGATCTTCAGGCCGCCGACCATCGGGTCGTTGGGCCATTTCAGGCTGACCAGCCGTTCGGCGACATAGGCGCACAGCAGGTCGGCGACGGCCAGGGCCGCCACGAACGAGATCTGCGCGGCCTCGGCGGGCGGCTTGTCGGTGGTGAGCAGGAGGGTGGCGGCCAGGTTGCCGTCGCCGGTTTCCCAGGCGCGGCCCCGGCGACCGCGGCCCGCGGTCTGCCGCAGGCCGACGATCCAGACCGGGCCCGCCTGCCCCGCTTCCGCGCGGCGGCGAGCCTCGGCGTTGGTCGAGTCGATCTCGTCGAGAACGACGACGGGCGGCCCCTCGGCGGACGCGCCCGTCACGTCACGCGTGGCCAAAGGCCGCCGCGGCCGCCTTGGCGGCCGGGTCGAGCCAGACCAGGGCGATCAGGACGATCGGGAACGAGAACAGGGCCGCGGCGAAGCCGATCGCGCGAGCGGTCGGTTGCGGCTTGTCCACCGCGCTGGTCGGCGCGTCGAACCACATCGTCTTGATCAGACGCAGGTAGTAGAAGGCGGCCACGACGCTGCCGACCAGGCCGATGACGGCGGCCCACTGCAGCGGCACGTCGCCCGAGCCCATGGCGGCCTTGAAGACGTAGAACTTGGCCCAGAAGCCCGAGAACGGCGGCAGGCCCAGGGCCGACAGCGAGAACGCGGTCATGGCCAGGGCGACGCCCGGACGTTCCTTCACCAGGCCGGCCATGTCCTCGATGGTCTCCATCGGCTTGCCGTCGCGGGTCAGCGCCTGCAGGCAGGCGAAGAAGCCGGTGACGTCCACCATATAGAGCACCATGAACACCAGCATGGAGTGCAGGCCCACTTCGCCGCCCGTGGCGACGCCCAGCAGGGCGTAGCCGACGTTGGCGATCGAGGAGTAGGCCCACAGGCGCTTGAGGTTGCTCTGGGCCAGGCCGGCGAAGGCGCCGACGAACACCGACAGCAGGGCCGCGATGATCAGCACCTGGCGCCATTGGGCCACGGCGTCCGGGAAGGCGTCGCCCAGCACGCGGGCGAACATCATCATGGCGGCCAGCTTCGGCGCGGCGGCGAAGAAGCCGACGACCGGGGTCGGGGCGCCTTCGTAGACGTCCGGGGTCCACATGTGGAACGGCGCGGCCGAAACCTTGAACGCCAGGCCGCAGATCACGAAAATCAGGCCGAACAGCAGGCCCACGCCATGGGCGCCGTGCGAGGCCGCGGCGATGTCGACGAAGCGGGTCGAGCCCGAGAAGCCGTAGATCAGCGAGGCGCCGTACAGCAGGATGCCCGACGACAGCGCGCCCAGCACGAAGTACTTCAGGCCCGCTTCCGAGGCCTTGGCGTCGTCGCGGCGGAAGGCCGCCAGGACGTACAGGGCCAGCGATTGCAGCTCGACGCCGATATAGAGGCTGATGAGGTCGCCGGCCGAGGCCGTGATGCCCATGCCCAGCGCGGCCAGGATCACCAGAACCGGGAACTCGAACTTCTGGTCGCCGCGGGCGGCCAGCCAGCGGTCGCCCAGCACGATGGCCAGGGCGCTGAACAGGAAGATCGCGACCTTGGCGTAGGTGGCGGCGGCGTCGGCCGAGTAGACGCCGTTGAAGGCGTCGCCGCGCGGTCCGTGGATCGCGAAGGCGGCGGCGACCACCAGGGCCAGCACCGAGGCGCCCGTGAAGACCGGCGTGGTCTTCTTGGAGAAGGCGCCCCAGACCAGCAGCAGCAGGGCCGAAATCGCCAGGACGACTTCAGGCAGGACGAGGGAGAAGTTGGCGGAGAACGTCATGGGATCCCTCACCCGCCCACGGCGGCGCGCCAGGCGCCGACGAGCCCGTCGACGGACGACGCGGTCAGGTTGAACACAAGATTAGGATAGATGCCGAGGACCAGGGTCATGATGATCAGCGGCGCGAAGAGCAGGATTTCCCGCGCGTCGAGGTCCTTGATCGTCTTCAGTTCGGGGTTGGTGATCTCCCCGTACATGACCCGGCGGTACAGCGTCAGGGCGTACATGGCCGACAGGATCACGCCGGTGGCCGAGACGATCGCCGTCCAGGTCGAGGCCTTGTAGACGCCCGTCATGGTCAGGATTTCGCCGACGAAGCCCGAGGTGCCCGGCAGGCCGACATTGCCCATCGTGAACAGTAGGAACACGAAGGCGTAGTGCGGCATGCGGTTGGTGAGGCCGCCGTAGAAGGCGATCTCGCGGGTGTGCATGCGATCGTAGACCACGCCGACGCAGAGGAAGAGCGCGCCGGAGATCACCCCGTGGCTGATCATCTGGAACAGGGCGCCCTGCTCGCCGGCGGCGTTGCCCGAGAAGATGCCCATGGTCACGAAGCCCATGTGGGCGACCGACGAGTAGGCGATCAGCTTCTTGATGTCGGTCTGACGGAAGGCGACCAGCGAGGTGTAGACGATGGCGATGCCCGACAGGGCGAACACCAGCGGCTGGAACATCTCCGAGGCGTTCGGAAACATCGGGATGCTGAAGCGCATGAAGCCGTAGCCGCCCATCTTCAGCAGGATGCCGGCCAGGATGACCGAACCCGCCGTCGGGGCTTCCACGTGGGCGTCAGGCAGCCAGGTGTGCACCGGCCACATCGGCATCTTCACCGCGAACGAGGCGAAGAAGGCCAGCCACAGCCAGGTCTGGAGCCACGGCGCGAACTTGTAGGTCATGAGCTCGGGGATCGACGAGGTGCCGGCGATCGAGATCATGGCCAGGATGGCCGCAAGCATCAGCACCGAGCCGAGCAGCGTGTAGAGGAAGAACTTGTAGGCCGCGTAGATCCGGCGCTTGCCGCCCCAGATGCCGATGATCAGGAACATCGGCACCAGGCCCCCCTCGAAGAAGAGGTAGAACAGCACCAGGTCCAGCGCGCAGAACACGCCGATCACCAGGGTCTCGAGGACCAGGAAGGCGATCAGGTATTCGACGACGCGCTTTTCCACCGACTTCCAGCTGGCCACGATGCAGATCGGCAGCAGGAAGGCGGTCAGCAGGACGAGCAGCACCGAGATGCCGTCGATGCCCATGCGGTAATGCAGGCCGCCGAACCAGGCGATGTCTTCCACGAACTGGAAGCCCGGGTTCTTGGCGTCGAACTGGAGCGTCAGCACCAGCGACAGGGCGAAGGCGACCACGGTGGTCGCGAGCGCGATCCACTTGGCCAGGGTGTCGGTCTTGGCGCCGGGACCCTGGATGGCGCGAGCCACCAGGATAACGGCCACGCCGACGAGCGGAGCAAAGGTCGTAAGGCTGAGCAGGCCGGTCATCGATCCGTCCTCAACGGAATGCGTAAAGGGCGAACGTCAGCAGGCCGGCGACGCCGAGCAGCATGACGAAAGCGTAGTGGTAGACGTAGCCGGTCTGGGCTTTGCCCGTCTTGCGGCCGACGGCGTAGGAGACGGCGCTGACGCCGTCCGGGCCCAGGCGATCGATGATCTTCTGGTCCCCGCCCTTCCAGAACAGGTCGCCGAGGAACTTGGCGGCCCGCACGAAGGTGGCCTCATAGAGCTCGTCGAAGAACCACTTGTTGTAGAAGAACACGTACAGCGGGCCGTTACGCTCGGCGAGCTTGAGGCCGAGGCGCTCGTTGCCCTTGATCAGGTAGACGTAGACCGCGATCAGCAGGCCGATGATCGAGGCGATCAGCGGGCTCCACTTCACCCACTCGGCCACTTCGTGAGCCTCGTGCAGCACGTGGTTGGTAGGCGCGTTGAAGATCGCGCCGCGCCAGAACTCTTCCTGGTGGTGACCCACGAAGTAGCCGGTGAAGACGAAGCCGGCGGCGACCGCGCCGATCGACAGCACGACCAGCGGCAGCAGCATCACCCAGGGGCTCTCGTGCGGCTTGTGATCATGGCCGTGGCCGTGATCGTCATGACCGTGATCGTCGTGCGCGCCATGGGCATGGTCGTCATGACCATGGGCGGCGTGCGCGTGATCGTCGTGGCCATGAGCGTGCGCGTCATGGGCGTGGTCGTCATGACCCCAACGAGCCTTGCCGTTGAAGGTGAAGAAGGCCAGGCGCCAGGAGTAGAACGAGGTCAGGCCGGCCACCAGGACGCCGATCACCCAGGCGAACAGCGCGATCTGGTTGTGCGAGCCCGCGGCGAAAGCCGCCTCGATGATGGTGTCCTTCGAGTAGAAGCCGGCGAAGCCCAGGTGCAGCGGCGGGAAGCCGAGGCCCGTGATGGCGATCGTGCCGATCGTCATGGCGATGAAGGTCACCGGCAGTAGCTTGGCCAGGGCGCCATAGCGACGCATGTCCTGCTCGTGGTGCATGCCGTGGATCACCGAACCGGCGCCCAGGAACAGCAGAGCCTTGAAGAAGGCGTGCGTGAACAGGTGGAACATGGCCGCTTGGTAGGCGCCGACGCCGGCCGCGAAGAACATGTAGCCCAACTGCGAACAGGTCGAGTAGGCGATCACGCGCTTGATGTCGTTCTGGGTCAGACCGACCGTGGCGGCGAACAGGGCCGTGATGGCGCCGATCACCGTGACGATGTTCTTGGCCACCGGGGCGTATTCGAACATCGGCGACAGCAGGCACAGCATGTAGACGCCGGCGGTCACCATGGTGGCCGCGTGGATCAGGGCCGACACGGGGGTCGGGCCTTCCATGGCGTCAGGCAGCCAGGTGTGCAGGAAGAACTGGGCCGACTTGCCCATCGCGCCGATGAACAGCAGGAAGCAGGCGATGTCGACCAGCGGCCAGCTGTGGCCCGCGAACTCCCAGGTGCGCGAGGCGCCGGCGGCGATCATCGGGAACAGTTCGTGGAACTGGATGGTGCCGAAGGCCCAGTAGGTGGTCATGATGCCGAGAGCGAAGCCGAAGTCGCCGACCCGGTTGACCACGAAGGCCTTGATGGCAGCCGCGCTGGCCGAGGGCTTCTTGAACCAGAAGCCAATCAGCAGGTACGAGGCCAGACCCACGCCTTCCCAGCCGAAGAACAGCTGCATGAAGTCGGCGGCGGTGACCAGCGACAGCATGGCGAAGGTGAAGAGCGACAGGTAAGCGAAGAAGCGCGGCTTGCTGTCGTCCTCGGCCATGTAGCCCCAGGAATAGACGTGCACGAGCGCCGAGACGGTCGTGACCACGATCAGCATGGTCGCCGACAGGGCGTCGATGCGGATCGACCAGTTGGCGACAAAGTCGCCGATATGGATGAACGGCAGCAGGGTGACCGTGAAGGCCTCCATGTGCCCCCAGGTCCACTTGCTGAACGTGAACCACGACAGGGCGCAGGCCAGGATCAGCAGGCCGGTGGTGACCGACTGCGACGCGACGTTGCCGATCCGCCGGCCGAACAGGCCGGCGATGATCGCGCCCACCAGCGGGGCGAAGACGAGAATGGTGACGAGCGATTGCACTGGGTCAGCCCTTCATCATGCTGGCGTCGTCGACCGCGATGTCGCCGCGGTTACGGAAGAAGGTCACCAGGATGGCGAGGCCGACGGCCGCCTCGGCGGCGGCCACGGTCAGCACGAACATCGCGAAGATCTGGCCCACCACGTCATGCAGGTAGGCCGAGAACGCCACCAGGTTGATGTTCACCGCGAGCAGGATGAGCTCGATCGACATCAGGATGACGATGATGTTCTTGCGGTTCACGAAGATACCGAAGACGCCGATCGTCAGAAGGATGGCGGCGACGATGAGGTAATGCGGAAGGCCGATCATTCGCTGATCCCCTCGCCCGGCTTGATCTGCACGAGTTCCATTCCGGTCTTGGGCGTACGGGCGATCTGCTTGCCAATGTCCTGGCGCTTGACGCCCGGCTTGTGGCGCAGGGTCAGGACGATGGCGCCGATCATGGCGACCAGCAGCACCAGGCCCGCCGCCTGGAAGAAGAAGACATAGTCGGTGTAGAGCACCCGACCGAGCGCCTCGGTGTTGCTGAAGCCGCCCGGCGAGGCGTTGGGCAGCGCGTTGGCGCTGGCCTTGCCGTTGGTGGCGACGCTGACGGCGACCATGATCATCTCGATGGTCAGCACGCCGGCGACGAGGCCGCCGATGGGCAGGTATTGCGCGAAGCCGTCCCGCAGCGCTTCGAAGTCGATGTCGAGCATCATGACCACGAAGAGGAACAGCACCGCGACCGCGCCCACATAGACGACGATCAGCAGCATCGCCAGGAACTCAGCGCCCAGAAGGACGAAGAGGCCGGCGGCCGAGAAGAAGGCGGTGATCAGGAAGAGCACCGAGTGCACGGGGTTCTTGGCCGACACGACGAGAAGACCCGCCGCTATCGTCACTAACGCCAGCAAATAGAAAGCTATCGCCTGCAAGGCCATTGGCCAGGGTGCTCCCCTGAAAGTTCAAATAACGACGACGCGCGAAATACACGCCGCCAACCTCGGATTCGCGCCGGACCGTTTAGCGGTACGGAGCGTCCAACTCCAGATTCTTCGCGATCAGCCGTTCCCAACGGTCACCGTTGTCGAGCAGCTTTTCCTTGTCGTAGTAGAGCTCTTCACGCGTCTCGACCGCGAACTCGATGTTCGGGCCTTCGACGATGGCGTCCACCGGGCAGGCCTCTTGGCAGAGACCGCAGTAGATGCACTTCACCATGTCGATGTCGTAGCGGGTCGTACGGCGGCTGCCGTCCTCGCGCGGTTCGGCCTCGATGGTGATCGCCTGGGCGGGGCAGATGGCCTCGCACAGCTTGCAGGCGATGCAGCGCTCTTCCCCGTTGGGATAGCGACGCAGGGCGTGCTCGCCACGGAAACGAGGCGACTGCGGGCCGCGCTCGTTCGGGTAGATCACGGTCTTCTTCGGCGCGACCAGATACTTCATGGCCAGGCCGAAGGCGCCCGCGAAATCGAGCAGGGCCACCCCTTTGACCGCTTGCGTGATGCGCTGGAACACCAGAGCTCTCCTAACACTTTTCCTTAGGGAAAGGACGGACGTCCCTACCCCGCTCTTCCTGCTGACGCCGCACCTGCTGGCGCAGCACGCAGTCCTTTGTCTCTTCCTCGGCCTTCCGGCGGGCCTCGATCTGCTCCTCGAGCGATCGCTGCCGCGGCGGCCGAGTGCTTCGCCCCGGTATCGTGCAGCCGGCCAGCAGGCCGATCACCGCGATCCCGAGGACGACCCGCCTCATTTCCCGGCTCGGGGAATGACGCAGGTGTAGTTCGAAAGCTGGGCGGGATCTCCCCCGTCCATCTTGGCCTGCAACGTCCCGCCCTCGGCCTTGCACTTGTCGCCGGCCCGGCGCAGTTCGTCGTAGTTCACGATCCCCCGTCCCAGCGAATAGGAGCGGTCCGAGGCCTCGCTCGACGCGCATGCGCCCAGCGAAACCAGGACCAGCCCCGTCAAGGCCAGGGCGGCGGGACGCATCAGCCCGCCACCGGCGAGAAGACGCGCCAACCGGCGACCAGGGCGACCAGCACCAGCGACATCGGCAGGAAGACCTTCCAGCCCAGGCGCATCAGTTGGTCGTAGCGGTAGCGAGGCACGATCGCCTTAGCCATGGCGAACATGAAGAACCAGAAGACGATCTTGGCGTAGAACACCAGGGCCAGGGCCAGCTTGCCCCACCAGCCCCACATCGCCACCAGGTCGATCGGCAGACCCAGGTTCCAGCCGCCGAAGAACAGCACGCTGATCATCGCGCACATCAGCACGATGTTCGAATATTCGGCGACCATGAACAGCAGGTACGGGGTCGACGAGTACTCGACCTGGTAACCGGCCACGAGTTCGGATTCGGCTTCCGGAAGGTCGAAGGGCGGGCGGTTCGTCTCGGCCAGGGCCGAGATGTAGAACATGCCCATGGCGATCACCATGACCGGCAGCAGGATGATGTTCTTGAGGCCGCCGCCGCCGAACACGTTCCAGTTCCAGATCCAGCCGGACTGGTTCTCGACGATGGTCGACAGGTTCATCGAGCCGGCCAGCAGGATCACCGTGATGATGATCAGGCCGATCGAGACTTCGTACGACACCATCTGCGCCGCCGAACGCAGCGCGCCCAGGAACGGGTACTTCGAGTTCGAAGCCCAGCCGCCCATGATGATGCCGTAGACGCCCAGCGAGCTCATCGCCAGCAGGTAGAGGATGCCGACGTTCAGGTTGGAGACGACCCAGCCCGGCGCGAACGGCACCACGGCCCAGCCGATGAAGCCCAGGACCAGGCTGATCAGCGGGGCCAGCAGGAAGATCGCCTTGTCGGCGCCGGCCGGGATGACGATTTCCTTCAGCACGAACTTGCCGAAGTCGGCGAAGGACTGCAGCAGGCCGAAGGGGCCGACGACGTTCGGGCCCTTGCGCATCTGGACGCCGGCCCAGATCTTGCGGTCGGCCAGCAGCAGGAAGGCCAGGCTCAGCAGAACCCAGATCACGACCAGCAGGATGCCGCCGAGAGTGAGGCCGAACCAGATAAGCGGGTTGGTCTGAGACACGGCTTACTCCGCGGCGATCTTGGCGGCGGCCGAGACGTTGGCCGCGCACTCGGCCATGGTCACGCTGGCGCGCGCAATGGGGTTGGTCAGGTGGAAGGCCTTCACCGGGCTCTCGAACGGAGCTTCGGAGACGTCCCCTTCCCCGCCGACGGCGGCGAGGTCGAACACGGTCGGAACCGAGCCCGGCGCGAAGTCGATCTGGCCGAAGGTGGGGTGGTCGGCGAACAGCTTGGCGCGCAGCTGCTCCAGGCTGTCATAGGGCAGCTTGGCGCCCAGCACTTCCGACAGCGCCCGCAGGATCGACCAGTCTTCCTTGGCCTCGCCCTTCGGGAACACGGCGCGCTTGCCCATCTGCACCCGGCCCTCGGTGTTGACGTAGAGGCCGTTCTTTTCGGTGTAGGCCGCGCCCGGCAGGATGACGTCGGCCTTGTGGGCGCCGGCGTCGCCGTGGGTGCCCAGATAGATCTTGAAGGCGTCGCTGGCGGCGGGCTCGCACTCGTCGGCGCCGAGCAGGAACAGCACGTCCAGCGCGCCCGGCTTCAGCATGTCGCGCGCCGAGAGAGCGCCCTCGGCCGGGACGAAGCCCAGGTCGAGGCCGGCCACGCGGGCGGCGGCGGTGTGCAGCACGTTCCAGCCGTTCCAGCCCCCTTTTTCATCGCTTGAGGGGCGCACGACCTTGAAGGTCTTGGCGACGCCGGCGGCGGCCTTGAGGATCGCCGCGCCGTCGGCGCGGGCCAGGGCGCCCTGGCCGATGATGATGGCGGGACGCTCGGCGGCCTTCAGGGCGGCGACGAAGTCGTTCTTGGCCTTGGCCAGGCCCGACAGCGTCTTGGCGCCGGCGCCGAGGTAGTCGTAGTCGAACGTCAGGTCGGCCTGTTCGCCGATGACACCGAAGCGGGTCTTGCCGGCGATCCACTGCTTGCGGAAGCGGGCGTTGAGCACCGGCGCCTCGAGGCGCGGGTTGGCGCCCACGAACAGCACGACGTCGGCGTCTTCGATGCCGGCGATGGTCGAGTTGAACAGCCAGCTTTCGCGCGGGCCATTACCCAGGGCCGCGCCGTCCTGGCGGGCGTCGAGGTTCTTCACGCCAAGGGCGGTGAAGAGGTCCTTGGTCGCCTTCAGGCTTTCGGCGTCCTGCAGGTCGCCGGCGATGACGCCGATGCGCTCAGGGGCGGTCGCCTTGATCTTGGCGGAGACGGCGGCGAAAGCCTCAGACCACGTGGCCGGCTTCAGCTTGCCGTCGACGCGGACGTACGGGCGGTCGAGGCGCTGGCGCTGCAGGCCGTCGACGGCGTAGCGCGTCTTGTCGCTGATCCACTCTTCGTTGACGTCCTCGTTGACGCGCGGCAGCACGCGCAGGACGGCGTTGGCGCGGGCGTCGACGCGGATCGACGAGCCCAGGGCGTCCTGGACGTCGACGCTCTCGGTCTTCTTCAGTTCCCACGGACGGGCTTCGAAGGCGTAGGGCTTGGAGGTCAGGGCGCCGACCGGGCACAGGTCGATGACGTTGGCCGACAGCTCCGAGGTCACCGCGGCGCCCAGATAGGTCGTGATTTCAACGTCTTCGCCGCGCGAGATCAGGCCGATCTCGGGCGAGCCGGCGACTTCGGTGATGAAGCGGACGCAGCGGGTGCACTGGATGCAGCGCGTCATCACGGTCTTGATGAGCGGGCCCATGGCCTTCTCTTCGACCGCGCGCTTGTTCTCTTCGTAGCGGCTGTCGTCACGGCCGTAGCCGACGGCCTGGTCCTGCAGGTCGCACTCGCCGCCCTGGTCGCAGATCGGGCAGTCCAGCGGGTGGTTGATGAGGAGGAACTCCATCACCCCTTCGCGGGCCTTCTTGACCATCGGAGTCTTGGTGAAGATCTCCTGGCCCTCGGCGGCCGGCAGGGCGCAAGACGCCTGCGGCTTCGGCGGACCGGGCTTAACCTCGACCAGGCACATGCGGCAGTTGCCGGCGATGCTCAGACGCTCGTGATAGCAGAAGCGCGGGATCTCTTCCCCAGCCAGCTCCGCGACCTGCAGAACCGTCATGCCGGGTTCGAACTCGACCTCGACGCCGTTGACCTTGGCGATTGCCATTCTCGTTACTCCGCCGCGATCAGCTTGGCGCCCTGCACGTGCAGGCGACCGCTACGATAGGAAGCGATCCGCTCCTCCACCTCGTGGCGGAAGTGGCGGAACAGACCCTGGATCGGCCAGGCGGCCGCGTCGCCCAGGGCGCAGATGGTGTGACCCTCGACCTGGGTCGTGACGTCCAGCAGGGTGTCGATCTCTTTCGGATCGGCTTCGCCGGTGGCCATGCGTTCCATGACCCGCCACATCCAGCCGGTGCCTTCGCGGCACGGCGTGCACTGGCCGCAGCTCTCATGCTTGTAGAAGTACGACAGGCGGGCGATGGCGCGGACGAGGTCGGTGGACTTGTCCATGACGATGACAGCGGCGGTGCCCAGGCCCGACTTCAGGTTCCGCAGGGCGTCGAAGTCCATCGGCAGGTCTTCGCACTGCTCGGCGGGGATCATCGGCACCGACGAACCGCCCGGGATGACGGCCTTGAGGTTGCCCCAGCCGCCGCGGATGCCGCCGCAGTGGTCTTCCATCAGCTGACGGAAGGGGATGCTCATGGCTTCTTCGACGTTGCAGGGCAGGTTCACGTGGCCCGAGACGCAGAACAGCTTGGTGCCGGCGTTGTTGGGACGGCCAAAGCCCGCGAACCAGGCCGCGCCGCGGCGCAGGATGGTGCCGGCGACGGCGATGCTCTCGACGTTGTTGACCGTGGTCGGCATGCCGTAGAGGCCCGCGCCGGCCGGGAACGGCGGCTTCAGGCGCGGCTGGCCCTTCTTGCCTTCCAGGCTTTCCAGCAGGGCGGTCTCTTCACCGCAGATATAGGCGCCGGCGCCGTGGTGGACGTAGAGGTCGAAGTCCCAGCCATGGACGTTGTCCTTGCCGATCAGCTTGGCCTCATAGGCCTGCTTGACCGCCGCTTCCAGGCGCTCGCGCTCGAAGACGTATTCGCCGCGGATGTAGATGTAGCAGGCGTGGGCCAGCATGGCGCGCGAGGCGATCAGGCAGCCCTCGATCAGGAGGTGCGGATCGTGCCGCATGATCTCCCGGTCCTTGCAGGTGCCCGGTTCGGACTCGTCGGCGTTGACCACCAGGTAGTGCGGACGGCCGTCCTTCACTTCCTTGGGCATGAAGGACCACTTCAGACCGGTCGAGAAACCAGCCCCGCCCCGGCCTCGCAGACCGGAGTTCTTCATGTTCTCGATGATCCAGTCGCGACCGGCGTCAAGAATGTCCTTGGTGCCGTTCCAGCAACCGCGCGCCTTCGCACCTTCCAGACCCCAGTCCTGGAGCCCGTAAAGGTTGGTGAAGATGCGATCCTTGTCTTCGAGGATACCGACCATGACTCTAGCTTTGCGGATCGAATGGATGGGTGCGGACATAGCGCGTCCGCCGGACGATGACATAGGCGAAAAGCAGCCAACCGGCGCCGATCACCAAAAGACCTGTGGGCGCCGCCCAGGCCGGAGCCCCAGGGACCTCCCGGCCCCAGATCAGCAGCAGGACGCCGGCCAGGCAGGCCACGAAACCCAGGACCCGCTCCTTGCGGTAGAGCCCCTTGATCGTGGCCAGATAGGCCGCCCGCCTGGCGGAAAGGTCGTCGCTCAAGGCGCCCTCCCCGCTTGCGGCTCGGAACCGGCTTCAGGCTTGGTGGCCTTCATCCAGCCGAGGATGAACCAGATCTGGGCGCCCAGCCCGACCACGACGGCCAGGATGAACACCGGCAGCAGCCACCAGACGTGGAAGGCCACGTGGCCGACGATCGCCGCGCCGGCCAGCAGGAAGCACACGACGTCGATGGCGAGCATCGTCGTGAGGCGCTTCTTATGATGGACGGCGACGTCGGTCATCAGGCGGCGGGCTCCGCCTTGGTCTTCTTGGGCTTCTCGGGCAGGTTCGGGATCTTGATCTTCTTGGCCGCCGAGCCGTCGTACAGCTTCGGGTCGGTCAGGGTCTGGATCTTTTCCTTCGGCTCCGAGGACTTGCGGCCCTCGTAGCTGCCCGGCTGCGGGGCCTTGCCCGCAGCGAAGTCGTCGAGGATCTGGGCCAGGCTCTCCGGCGTCAGGTCTTCGTAGTAGTAGTCGTTGATGGCCGCCATCGGGGCGTTGCAGCAGGCGCCGAGGCACTCGACCTCTTCCCAGCTGAACTTGCCGTCGGCCGACACGGTGTGGGCCGGGCCGATCTTCTTCTCCAGCACCGACTTCAGGTCGAGCGCGCCGCGCAGCTGGCACGGCGTGGTGCCGCACAGCTGGACGAAGGCGGTCTTGCCGACCGGGGCCAGCTGGAACATCACGTAGAAGGTGGCGACTTCCAGCACGCGGATGACCGGCATCTCGAGCTGCTTGGCGATCTCCTGGATCGCCGGCTCGGAAATCCAGCCTTCCTGCTTCTGGGCCAGCCACAGCATCGGGATCACCGCCGACTGCTTGCGGGCGGCGGGATACTTGGCCTTCCACCAGTCGGCCTTGGCCTGGCTGTCCTTCGAGAAGGCGAAGCTGGCGGGCTGCTCTTTGGCGAGACGACGAACGCTCATCGTGCGAAATCCACGCGGACGATCTTGTCGCCCTTGAAGGTGTAGATGGCGGCGACCTGGAAAGGCGCGTCGCCGTTGCCGCGGTCGACGTGCTCGTGATCGATCACGTTCGAGCCGACCACGATGCGGTTCAGGAGCTCGGCCTTGTTCTTGGGGAACTCGGCGAAGGTCTTGGCGTAGAAGGCGCGGTAGGCCTCGATGCCCGTGCGCGCGACTTCGCCGTTCAGGCCGGCCACGACCACGTCGTCCGAGAAGTGGGCACAGTGGGCGTCCAGGTCCTGGGCGTTGTAGGCGTCCAGCTGTGCCTGGGCGATGCTCTCGAGGCTCATCGATCGACCTCGCCGAACACGATGTCGAGCGAGCCCAGGATGGCCGAAACGTCGGCCAGCTGGTGGCCGCGGTTCATCCAGTCCATGGCGGCCAGGTGCGAGAAGCCCGGAGCCTTGATCTTGCAGCGGTACGGCTTGTTGGTGCCGTTGCTGACCACGTAGACGCCGAACTCGCCCTTGGGGGCCTCGACGGCCGCGTAGACCTCGCCTTCCGGCGTCTTGAAGCCCTCGGTGTAGAGCTTGAAGTGGTGGATCAGGGCTTCCATCGAGCGCTTCATCTCGGCGCGACGCGGCGGGCTGACCTTGTTGTCCTCGGTCAGCACCGGACCCGGCGTGCCGCGCAGCATGGCGACGGCCTGCAGGATGATCTTGGTGCTCTCGCGCATCTCCTGCATGCGGCAGAGATAGCGATCGTAGCAGTCGCCGTTCTTGCCGAGCGGAATGTCGAACTCGAACTCGTTGTAGTTCTCGTACGGCTGGTTGCGGCGCAGGTCCCAGGCGATGCCCGAACCACGCACCATCACGCCCGAGAAGCCCCAGGCCCACGCGTCTTCCTTGCTGACCACGCCGATATCGACGTTGCGCTGCTTGAAGATGCGGTTGTCGGTGATCAGGCCTTCGATGTCGTCGCAGATCTTCGGGAAGGCCTTGGCCCAGCTCTCGATGTCGTCGATCAGCGAGGGGGTGAGGTCCTGGTGGACGCCGCCCGGACGGAAGTAGTTGGCGTGCAGACGAGCGCCGCAGGCGCGCTCGTAGAACACCATCAGCTTCTCGCGCTCCTCGAAGCCCCAGAGCGGCGGCGTCAGGGCGCCGACGTCCATGGCCTGGGTCGTCACGTTCAGCAGGTGGTTCAGGACGCGGCCGATCTCGCAGAACAGCACGCGGATGACCTGGCCGCGCTTGGGCACTTCAACGCCCAGCAGCTTTTCGATGGCCAGGCAGAACGCATGCTCCTGGTTCATCGGCGCCACGTAGTCGAGACGGTCGAAGTACGGGATGTTCTGCAGGTAGGTGCGCGCTTCCATCAGCTTCTCGGTGCCGCGGTGCAGCAGGCCGATGTGCGGATCGACGCGCTCGACGATTTCACCGTCGAGTTCGAGCACCAGCCGCAGCACGCCGTGCGCGGCGGGGTGCTGGGGGCCGAAGTTGATGTTGAACTTGCGGACCGGGGTTTCCGGGATCACCGGAACCGTCGGTTCGTCGCGGAAGAAGTCGGTCGCCGCGGCGGGCGCGTTCGTGCCAGTCATGACTTAAGCCTTTTCCGCCTTCTCGTCGCCCGGCAGAGCGTACTTCGCCCCTTCCCACGGAGACAGGAAGTCGAAGGCGCGGAACTCGGTGATCTTCACGGGTTCGTAGACGACGCGCTTGAGCTCGTCGTCGTAGCGGACCTCGACATAGCCGGTCATCGGGAAGTCTTTCCGCAGCGGGTGGCCGTGGAAACCGTAGTCCGTCAGGATCCGGCGCAGGTCCGGGTGGCCTTCGAAGAACACGCCGTACATGTCGAACGCTTCGCGCTCGAACCAGTCGGCGACCGGGAACACCGGCGTGGCGCTCGGCACCGGGGTGTCTTCGTCGGTCTGCACCTTCACGCGGACGCGGACGTTCTTCACCATCGACAGCAGGTGGTAGACCACGTCGAAGCGCGCGGCGCGCTCGGGGTAGTCGACCGCCGTCAGGTCCACCAGTTGGTGGAAGCGGTAGTCGGGGTGATCACGCAGATAGGTCAGCAGCTCGACCACGCGGTTCGTCGAACCGAGCAGGTTCAGTTCGCCGAACGCGACATTGTACGAGGCGATGGCCCCGGCCGAGTTGGCGACGATCGCCTGGCCGAGGGCTTCGAGGTCTTGGCTCATCGCTCGATGGTCCCCGTGCGACGGATCTTCTTCTGGAGCTGCAGCACGCCGTAGACGAGCGCTTCGGCCGTAGGCGGGCAGCCCGGCACGTAGATGTCGATCGGCACGACGCGGTCGCAGCCGCGCACGACGCTGTAGCTATAATAGTAGTAACCGCCGCCGTTGGCGCAGCTGCCCATCGAGATGACGTAACGGGGCTCGGGCATCTGGTCGTAGACCTTGCGCAGAGCCGGAGCCATCTTGTTGGTCAGCGTGCCGGCGACGATCATCACGTCCGACTGACGCGGGCTGGCGCGCGGCGCGAAGCCGTAGCGCTCCAGGTCGTAGCGCGGCATGGCCGAGTGCATCATCTCGACGGCGCAGCACGCCAGGCCAAACGTCATCCACATGAGCGAGCCGGTGCGCGCCCAGGTGATCAGGTCGTCGGCGGCCGCGGTGATGAAGCCCTTGTCGGCCAGTTGCTGCGACACGCCGTCGAAGAAGGCGTCGTGCAGCTTGGGGTCATAGCCCTGCACCGTCGAGCGGCCAGCGGCGCCGGCCGCCGGAAGCGGCGAGCTGTTGGCGGGAACGATCACTCCCATTCGAGGGCGCCCTTCTTCCATTCGTAGATAAAGCCGACAGTCAGAACGCCGAGGAAGCTCATCATCGACCAGAAGGCGAAGACCGAGGCTTCATGCGGAAGCTTCAGCAGGGTCACCGCCCACGGGAACAGGAAAGCGACTTCGAGGTCGAAGATGATGAAGAGGATCGAGACCAGGTAGAACCGGACGTCGAACTTCATGCGCGCGTCGTCGAAGGCGTTGAAGCCGCATTCGTATGCGGACAGCTTTTCCGGGTCCGGCGCCTTGGGCGCGAGCACGGCGGCAGCCAGCATGAAGACGATGCCGATAACCGCCGCGATCCCGAGGAAGATCACGATCGGCAGGTACTGGAGAAGGAAGGCGTTCATGACAGCCCTTGGCTTGAATCGGCCGCGTTGTAGCCCAGTGTCTTCCAGGCTTCAAACGCCCCGGGCACATTGAGAAACGATCGCAACTTCTGGCCATCCACAGGTTCGGCGACATGGCCGTTGACACGAGTCTTCGCCCGACATATCAGACGCCCCTCGCCGCACGGCGGGTCGCACTTTCGCTTCGGCGGAGGGTAATGCGGATGTAGCTCAGTTGGTTAGAGCGCCGGCCTGTCACGCCGGAGGTCGCGGGTTCGAGCCCCGTCATTCGCGCCACCTTCTCCTAGAAGGTCGCGATCCGAGGTAAAAGCGAGCGCTTCGTAGGGTTTTACGACCTTACGCGACGCGGATGTAGCTCAGTTGGTTAGAGCGCCGGCCTGTCACGCCGGAGGTCGCGGGTTCGAGCCCCGTCATTCGCGCCACTTTCCCCCTCCCCCATTTTTTGAACTGCCCAGACAAGCGCCTCGTGCTGCTGCTTGTACGCGCTTTCGCGAGGCCGACTGCGACAAATTGTGTCCGCGGGCGGTTGTTACCGAGCGGTCGCATCCCGATCTAGCGGGCATGACCCAGCCCGCCGATCTCCCGCTTTCCGTCCTGGATCTGTCGCCGGTTCCTCAAGGAACATCGGTCAGTAAAGCCTTGGCCAATACTTTGGACCTCGCGCGTCATGCCGAGTCTCTAGGTTTCCACAGGTTTTGGCTGGCCGAGCACCACAACATGCCCGGTATCGCCAGCGCCGCCACAACCGTGGTAATCGGTCACGTGGCCGCCGGAACCTCGAAGATTCGAGTCGGGTCGGGCGGAATCATGCTGCCGAACCACGCGCCGCTGATGGTCGCCGAGGCTTTCGGCACGCTGGCGGCCCTGCATCCGGGCAGAATCGATCTGGGCCTGGGCCGCGCGCCGGGCACCGACCAGGCCACCATGCGGGCGCTTCGCCGCTACATGGGCGGGGTCGACCGCTTCGCCGAGGACGTCGTCGAGCTGCAGCAGTGGTTCAAGCCGGCCTCGGAAGACCAGTCGGTGCGCGCCGTGCCGGGCGAAGGACAGGACGTGCCGATGTGGCTGCTGGGCTCCAGCACCTATGGCGCGCAGCTGGCCGCGGCGCTGGGCCTGCCCTACGCCTTCGCCGCCCACTTCGCGCCGGACCAGTTGATGGAGGCGATCGAGGTCTATCGCCGGGGCTTCCGGCCGTCCGAACAGCTGGACAAGCCCTACTTCATGATCTGCATCGGGGTATGCGCGGCCGACACCGACGAGGAGGCGCGTCGTCTGTTCACCTCGACCCAGCAGCAGTTCCTGGCCCTGCGCCGCGGCCGCCCCGGCCTGCTGCCGCCGCCGGTCGACGACATCACGGCCATCGCCGCGCCGCACGAACTGGCGGGCCTGGATCATACGTTCCGTTATTCGGCGATCGGCTCGCCGGAAACCGTCGCCGCCAAGGTCAAGGCCGTGATCGCCGCCACCGGCGCCGACGAGGTGATGGCCGCCTCCCAGATCTTCGACCACGCCGCGCGACTGCGCAGTTACGAGATCCTGGCGGGCCTGCGCGGCGAGCTACGCCAGGCCGCCTAGACGACGTCAGTGCGAGGCGGCGACTTCCGCCGCTTCGCCGACGAACGCCCGCGAACCGGTGAGGCGGCCGTAGATTCCGGTCAGGCGCTCAAATACGGGCGTCCAGCCGTGCCGGGCCTCGGCCCGCTGGCGCGCGGCGCGGCCCAGGGCGACGACGTCGCGGGCGAACAGCGCCTCGACCGCCTCGGCGAAAACCCCGCCTTCCGAAGCGGACGCCAGCATGCCGACGGCTTCATCGACGCTTTCGGCCACGCCGCCGGCGTCGATGCCGACCACCGGCAGGCCGCAGGCCATGGCCTCCAGCACGATCAGGCCGAAGGGCTCGTTGTCGTTGGCGTGCACGAAGGCGTCGCAGCCGGCCAGGATGGCGGCCAGGGCCTCGGGATCGCGCTGATAGTCCATCGAGATCACCCGATCGCTGGGCCGCGCGCCCGCCCCGGCCCCGACCAGCAGCAGGACATAGGGCTCGCCCAGCTTCTCGACGGCGTCGACCAGCACGTCGAGCTTCTTTTCGCGCGCCGGACGGCCGGCGAAGACGAGAATGCGATGGCGGTCGGTCAGGCCCAGGCGGCGGCGCAGGGCCGCACGGTCGCCGCGCGCCGGATGGAAGGTGTCGACGTCGACGCCCAGCGGCAGGCCGATGGCGTCTCGAACCCCCGCTTCGACGAGCCGGCCGGCGATGAAGTGGCTGGGCGCCACGACCTGGTCGAACTGGCGATAGATCGCCGCCCAACGCTTCTGGACCGGCTTTTCGGCCCACTCGCCGATGTGCAGCGCCGCCAGGGCGCCGAGATCGGTGTGGCAGAATCCGACAACCGGCACGCCCATGGCGTCGCCCGCCTTCAGCGCCGCCAGACCGGGCGTATAGGGGTCGCCGGCCTCGATGATGTCGGGCCGCTGGCGAATCAGCCGCTCCATCCAGCTGGTCTTGCCGATCGGCCAGCGATAGCCGTCGCCGAACGGCAGGGGCGCGGCGTAGATCGACACGCGGCCATGGCCATCATGGGCGTCGCGCGGCCCGGGCACGACCAGGGTGTGGCGCACGCTCGGCCGATTGGCGGCCAGCCAGGCGCGTTTGGCGTTGAGATATCGGCGCACGCCGCCGCTGCGCGGCGCGTAAAGCATTGTGGTGTCGATCAAACGGGCGGGCCGACCTGAGGCGGATCGAATCTGCGGCGCGCCGGCTTCGGGGCTCGGCGGGGAAGTGGGCAGAAGATCGATCACGCCGTACCTCGCTGTTGCAGCGGGGCCGTCTTACGCGGCCGCCAAGCGATTAAGGTGCTCAGCGACGGGAGGTTCCCCCGAAGCTTGGCCGCTGTCCAGCGGCTCGCCGCGCCACCCTACGTCGTGCCCGCGCCAGGCGCAAAAACATCTGATACGAGACCGTTCGCTAGGTTGCGTAGGGGGCGAGGATCATGGCGCGGTTTCTGTTCACGACCTGGGAGGGCGGCGGCCACGTCCAGCCGCTGCTGATGGTCGCCGCCGACCTCGCCGCGCGCGGTCACGAGGTGCTGGCGATCAGCGATCCAGCCAACGCAGCCGACGCCGCAGCGCTGTCCGTGCCGTTCCGCGCCTGGACGACCGCGCCGTTCCAGACCGGCAAGACCCGCGATGACGACCGGCTGCGCGACTTCGAGGCCGACAATCCGATGGCGGTGATCGAGCGCCTGCTCGACCGGGTGATGACCGGCCCGGCCGCGTCTTACGCCCGCGACGTGCTTGAGGCGCTGGACGCCTTCCCCGCCGACGTGGTGGTGAGCCAGGAGCTCCTGCTCGGCGCGATGGTCGCCGCCCAGACGCGGGGAACCAAGCTCGCCCTGCTGGCCGCCAACGTCTGGTCGCTGCCGAACCTGCCCGGCGCGCCGCCGTTCGGGGCCGGCATGGCTCCGGCGGCCGATGATCAGGAGCGGGCCATGCACGCGATGGTCGCCCAGATGGCGCGGAGCCTGTTCCAGTCGGGCCTGCCGACGCTGAACGCCGCCAGGGCCGAGCACGGCCTGCCTGAACTGGCCGACCTGTTCGCGCAGTACGAGGCCGCCGACGCGATCCTGCTGGCGACCAGCCCGGCCTTCGACTTCGCGCCCGATCCCCTGCCCGCCCCGTTCGCCCATGTCGGCCCGTACCTGGCCGATCCGGCCTGGGTGGAGACCGTCGAACTTCCGCAGGGCGATGCGCCGCTGGTGCTGGTGTCGTTCTCGAGCCTTTACCAGGCGCAAGAAGCAACGCTTCGCAACGTACTGGCCGCCCTTTCCGCCCTGCCCGTCCGCGCCCTGGTCACGACCGGTCCGACCTTGGATCCGGCGCAGTTCAAGGCCCCGGCCAACGTGAAGGTCGTGCGCAGCGCCCCGCACGGCGCCATGCTGAAGGACGCCGCCGCCTTCGTGACCCACGCCGGCCACGGCTCGACCCTGCGGCCGCTGATGGAAGGCGTGCCCCTGCTGTGCCTGCCCATGGGGCGCGACCAGAACGACAACGCCATGCGCGCCGCTCACCGGGGCGCGGCGATCACCCTGGCGCCGGACGCCTCGCCGGAGAAGATCGGCCAGGCCCTGACGAAGCTGCTGGACGAGCCGGCCTGGCGCGAGGCGGCCAAGGTTCTGGGCGATCAGATCGCCGCCGACGCCAACGGCCGCGGCGCCGCCCAGGCGCTGGAGGCCTTGATCTAGCGGCTCACCAGTCGTCGCGGCCGTTGAGGTGGTTCACCGGCAGGGGCGACAGGTCGAAGCCTTCGAGCAGGCGAGCGTTGATGGCGACGCGGGGATTGTCGTAGTCGGCCTGGCCGCTGCTGAAGTCTGGAAACTGGCTGTAGGTCCCGCAGCCGCAGACGCCGCAGTGATGATGCGTGCCCATGTAGTCGCCCCACTGGTAGGTCGCGACCCGGTCGCGGGCGGTCAGCAGCCTGAAGGCGGCGAGCGGGTAGTAGGCGACCAGATTGCCGCGCTTGGAGCAGAACGAGCAGTTGCAGTCGGCGAGCTCGGTCGGCTCGGTCTCGACCTGGAACTGGACGGCGCCGCAGTGGCAGCTTCCCTTGACGGGCATGACGATCTCCCTTTTCGGCGTCGGAACGCCTGGGAGACTGCCGAAGATCGCTGACAGTTCGTGTCAGCAGTCCCTGGTGGGCGGTGAGGGGATCGAACCCCCGACCCTCTCGGTGTAAACGAGACGCTCTACCGCTGAGCTAACCGCCCGCTCGGGAATGGAGCGCGCTTCTAGCCGCCGAATGGCGGTCTGGGAAGCACGCATGAAAAAGGGCGGGACGCCGTTGGAACGCCCCGCCCCTTTGAAGACCGAAAACGGGATTAGCCGTTCAGGGTGGTCTTCAGGCCTTCACCGACCTGGAAGCGGGCGGTCTTGGAGGCCGGACGCTCGACGGTTTCACCGGTGCGCGGGTTGCGCGCGGTGCCCGCGGCGCGGGTCACGGCCTTGAAGGTGCCGAAGCCCACCAGACGCACGTCCGAGCCCGACTTCAGCGAAGCGGTGACGGTGTCGATGAAAGCTTCCAGGGCGTCCTTCGCCTGGTTCTTGTTGATGCCCGCCTTTTCGGCGATCGCCGTGACGAGTTCGGCTTTTGTGGTCATTTTTATCTCCCAGCCAATAAGCGGCGGCGCTGCAACAGCTTACGCCGCTTCGCTCGCCGGGAAGTATGCGGGGAACGCTTGCCCCGTCAAACGAAGGCGGCGCGGAAAATTCCCGCGCCGCCCCAGTTATCAACAATAAGTTACTGTTAGTGCGTGAGAACCGCGTCGTCTCCGGCTTCATCGCCCTTCGCGGGGCTCGCCAGAGGCTCCTCCGATTCGCTCCACTCGACCGGAGTCAGGGGCCCGGTGAGGGCGTGCTTGAGCACTTCGTCGACCGTCGAGACCGGAATGATCTCGAGACCGGCCTTCACCGATTGCGGCACGTCGACGAGATCCTTCTCGTTTTCCTGCGGGATCAGCACCGTCTTCACGCCCGAACGCAGGGCCGCCAGCAGCTTCTCCTTGAGGCCGCCGATGGCGGTCACCCGGCCGCGCAGGGTGATCTCGCCGGTCATGGCGATGTCCTTGCGGATCGGGATGCCGGTCAGCACCGAGACCATGGCCAGGGCCATGGCGATACCGGCCGACGGACCGTCCTTGGGCGTGGCGCCGTCCGGCACGTGCACGTGGACGTCGGTCTTCTCGAAGATCGGCGGCTTGATGCCGAACGCGGTCGCCCGCGAGCGGACGTAGCTGTTGGCCGCCGAGATCGACTCCTTCATCACTTCCTTGAGGTTGCCGGTGACCGTCATGCGGCCCTTGCCCGGCATCTTCACGGCTTCGATGGTCAGGATGTCGCCGCCGAACTCCGTCCAGGCCAGACCGGTGACGATGCCGACCTGGTCGACTTCGTCGGTCTCGCCGTAGCGGTACTTCTTGACGCCGGCGTACTTGGCCAGACGCTCGTCGTCGATCGTGATCGAGGTGATCTTCTCGCGCGACAGGTCACGCACCGTCTTGCGGGCCAGGGCGCCCAGTTCCCGCTCCAGCGACCGCACGCCGGCTTCCCGGGTGTAGTAGCGGATCAGGTCGCGGATCGCCTTTTCCGGGACGATGAACTCGCTGTCCTTCAGGCCGTGATCCTTGGCCAGCTTGGGCAGGACGTGGCGCTTGGCGATCTCCAGCTTCTCGTCCTCGGTGTAGCCGGGGATGCGGATGATCTCCATGCGGTCCAGCAGGGGCTGGGGCATGTTCAGGCTGTTGGCCGTGGTGACGAACATCACCTGGCTCAGGTCGTAGTCGACCTCCAGGTAGTGGTCGCCGAAGGTCGAGTTCTGCGACGGATCCAGAACTTCCAGCAGGGCCGAGGCCGGATCGCCGCGATAGTCGCTGCCCATCTTGTCGATTTCGTCGAGCAGGACGAAGGCGTTGGTGGTCTTGGCCTTCTTCATCGACTGGACGACCTTGCCGGGCATCGAGCCGATATAGGTGCGGCGGTGACCGCGGATCTCGGCCTCGTCACGCACGCCGCCGAGGCTCATGCGCACGAATTCGCGACCCGTCGCCTTGGCGATCGACTTGCCCAGCGAGGTCTTGCCGACGCCCGGAGGACCGACGAGGCACAGGATCGGGCCCTTCAGGGAGTTGGTCCGGGCCTGCACGGCCAGGTACTCCAGGATCCGTTCCTTGACCTTGTCCAGACCGTAGTGGTCGGCGTCGAGGATCTCCTCGCTCTCGTTGAGATCGATCTTCTTGGTCTTGGCCTTGCCCCACGGGATCGACAGCAGCCAGTCCAGATAGTTGCGGACCACCGTGCTCTCGGCCGACATCGGGCTCATGTTGCGCAGCTTCTTCAGCTCGCCCTCGGCCTTGGCCCGGGCTTCCTTCGAAAGCTTGGTCTTCTTGATACGCTTCTCGAGCTCGATCAGTTCGTCGCGCTGATCGTCGGGGTCGCCCAGCTCGCGCTGGATCGCCTTCATCTGCTCGTTCAGATAATATTCGCGCTGGGTCTTCTCCATCTGGCGCTTCACGCGCGAGCGGATCTTCTTCTCGACCTGCAGCACCGAGATCTCGCCTTCCATGAGGGCGAAGACCTTCTCCAGGCGCTTGGTGACGTCGAAGATTTCCAGCAGGTGCTGCTTGTCGCCGATCTTCACCGACAGGTGGGCGGCGATGCTGTCGGCCAGCTTGCCCGGCTCGGCGATCTGCGGGATCGACGCCAGGGCCTCGGGCGGCACCTTCTTGTTCAGTTTGACGTAGTTCTCGAACTGCTCGACGACGGCGCGCGACAGGGCCTCGGCCTCGGGACCGGCGCCCTGGTCTTCGCTGACTTCGCCGACCTGGGCCTCGTAATAGGCCTCCTGCTCGGTGAAGCGCACGACGGCGGCGCGGCCCTTGCCCTCGACCAGCACCTTGACGGTGCCGTCGGGCAGTTTCAGCAGTTGCAGCACGGTGGCCAGCACGCCGACTTCGTAGATGTCGGCCGGGGCCGGATCATCGTCGGCGCTGTTCTTTTGGGTGACGAGCAGGATCTGCTTGTCGCCGCGCATCACTTCCTCGAGGGCGCGGACGGATTTGTCGCGCCCAACGAACAGCGGCACCACCATGTGCGGGAACACAACGATATCCCGCAGGGGCAACACAGGAAGCGTACGGATCTCAGACATGTTTTCACTCCCGGCCGGCGCGCGAAACTCGCGCCTTGCCACGCGGACCGCCGTCACTTCAGACGATGCGCCTGAGTCGTACGGTCCGTCCGCCCGGGACTGGGCGGATGGTCGTTATTTATGTGGACCTTTTGCGACGCGGTTCAAGCGTGCTCGCCCGCCAGCGGCGACGAGTCGCGCATTGGTGGTGACGCTGGATATTTCGGTCGCGTGGCGGGCTGAGCCATGGCGATTTCGGCCGCTTGGCCGTTGACGCAGCGGCATATCGTTTCTTCGCTGCGGTGCGAGAGAACGTGATCCTTCTCCCCTTGCGGGAGAAGAAAGGAACCTCCCCCTGTGGGGGAGGCGATCGCGCAGCGATCGGTGGGGGGTGTTGGTGCGAAATCGGCAAGCGCTCCGAAAGCTGAAACCGTCCCCCCCACCGGCCTTCGGCCGCCTCCCCCACAGGGGGAGGTTCCTTGGGATGCGGACACGGCTTCTCGGCCTCCCGTGAAAACTCACGAAAGTTGATGGGGAGGCGCGGAGCGGCCGGGCGGAGCCCGGAGACCGTGATGTGTTTTAGCGTTTCGGCTTCGTCTGACCGCTCCGCCACATCGTAGGCTCGAAGGACCGGGGGCGCGGGTGCTTTTTCAACCCTGGACCCGGTTGTCCCTCGGACGGGCAGGACCAATAGCTCCGCGGTGATCCGGCGGCGCCTCGGCTGATCCTGTTAGGCCGGTTTGAAACGATCCCGACCCTGTCGACCCGCAAGTCTCGTCACGGAACGGCTGGCGGCCCAATCACGCCTTCTGAGCGATCCTGCAAACCCGCCCTTCCCATGACGCAACAAGCGGCCCCGCTCGATGCGATCCACAGCCGCTAACTCGGGCCGGT